>MDSY01003749.1_pt1 | contig 18789 bp, 5 predicted proteins | sample 811131 | NCBI WGS metagenome assembly MDSY01 (sample SAMN05326643, study PRJNA326480) | marine metagenome | isolation source: seawater | place: Atlantic Ocean: South West | collected 2010
CCGTCGTCGAGGTCCCACCCGTAGCACACGCCGTCGCCCGCCGCAGAGAATAGCACTCCGCGCGTGCTGTCTGACGCCAGGGCGTTGGTTTCAGGCACCGGCCCGAGTGCGCCCCGAGGCTTGCTCGCTTGAGGGTTGACAAACACGTGGGCGGGTTTCACGCTTTCGGAATTTTTCGCATCTGCGGCTGAGACCACGTCGGAGATTCGCCACACAACAGTGCGTCCATCGTTTCCAGCACTGCACAAACTCTCGCCACCGTGCGTCACAAGGCTGTACACCGCGCCATCGTGAGCGTGAATCACAAGTGCCGGGACGACGTCTGTATCGGGACCTGCGGAGAGGAGGTCATCGACGTTAAACACGCTGATGAACCCAGTGGAACTGCAACAGCCGAGGTAACCATTCACCGCAGCCCCTACCCCCACGCCGAAGAAGACGTTGGCGTATACCGTGCGCTTCTCCTCGAGCTGCTCCTCGAGCACCGCCTCGGCGTACGCATTTGGATCGTACGGCGACCGGCAGTCGAAAGACGCCACCATCGCGCAGAGGTCTCTGAGATCCGGAAAATACGCTTGACACGCCTTTTCCAACACAGCTGTTGGACGGGCCGATGATTTTGAAAATCAGCGAGATCTCTCGTCGTCCCAGGCCAGTGTTGAGAGGCGCAGCGCCGCACCCGTGGCAGACGCGCGGGGTGGGTTGCTGCCATGGGCGTCATCCTCATCACCACCGGGCTGGTCGAGGACGAACAGGTGAGGATCCGTCGTTGCCCGCGCTGGAAGCACCTCTTTAACAACTTCTGTGCACCCTTTGCTGGCACCTCGGTGCCCACTTTGCGCGCGACAGCGTCATCGTTCCTCGTTCCTCCAACGCGCGCACTAAGTACTCCCGCGATGCTCGCCCTGACCCTCCAAATACCGCACATCCCCCTTTCACTCGCAGAACGAAACCGTGGCGCTCGCGAACGCGTTGGGTGCGTCCGTGAACCTCACCTTCGCCCCGAACGATGATTTCGATTACTGCGTGGCGAACACAGTGAATTCCGGTAAGTACTTGCTCGCGCGGGTGCGCGGCGTGCCGGTGGTGACTATCGGGTGGCTACGGGACAGCGTCGCGGCTGGTGGATTTTTGACGAGGGATCTGGAGAACATCGAAACGTCGCGTCCGTACCGCCCCTCCCCGTTATCGGGTCTATCGGTGTGCGTTACCGGGTACAATCAGAATGAGCGCAACGAGATTGAAAAAGACGTCGTCGTGCACGGCGGGCATTACTCGTCGGATTTAGTCAAAGGGAAGTGCACGCACCTCGTCGCGAGCAACACCACGTCCTCGAAATACGCACACGCGTCGAAGTGGGACGGGGTTTCGATCGTGGACAAAAACTGGCTTCGTGAGTGTATCACGCAAAGCTGCAGGGTTGACGAGAAAGAGTTCCCGGTGGAGGGTTCGGTCGAGGCGCGGCGACGGTCGGATTCGTTGAAAAAGCAAGGTCACTCCTCCGAGGCGACTGAAGATTTTGAAACTATAGCTGGACGTGCAGTTCCCTGGGACTCGTGTTACCTGTTAAACACACGCGTGTGTTTGTTTGGGTTTGACGAGGAGACGCACGAAGCGAAACGAGTTTTGAGAATCGTGCGCCACGCGGGCGCGGGGTGCGTTGTTAACCCGGCGAAATCGACGCACGTGGTGGTGCGGCAGGACCCGCCCTCTGGCTCTCTACGCCCGCTGAAGGAGTTTCGGGACAAAGTCGTGCACGCGAGCTGGCTCGATGCGTGCGAAGCAGAAGAGGGCGTAGCGGAGGAAGAACCGCACGTCGTGGCGCCCAGTCTGTTCGCCGCAGCACCAGCAGCACCAGGGCGCAGCACCAGGGCGGAGACGACGAAGCGCGACGAGCGAACCGACGCCAAGGCCAAGGCGCAAAAAAACACGAAGGCTAAGGAGAGCGTGTTTGACCGCGCGGATCGGTCGGGTGACGCGGAGCCTTCTCGTCGAGGTGCTGCGACACCAGAAAAGGTGAACCCGTTGACGAGAGCTGCACTTGCGCAGGAAGCCCGGGCGGAAGCGGCGGCGGCAGCTGCGGTACCGGTGGACAAACCCAAACACTCAAACGTCCCGGAGGACCAAAACAAAGCCCCGAATTTTGGACACAATTTTTCCGAGTACCCGCAAACCGGCACGGAGCTGCCCGCCACCGCATTTGCGGTTCCGGAAACCGCGGCTGCGTACACAGCGGAGGGCGGCGACGAAGACGGCGGGTGCGCGAGTGCGACGGTTTTCGCGGGTATGAAAATTGCGCTCTCGCCGCTGTTGAGTAGAGAGGAGGAGGACGCGGCGCGTGAGTTCGTCGCCGCGGGGTCGGGGGTGTGCGTCTCCTCAGCGCAAAGCTCTGCATATGACAACGCCACGTACGTGGTGTGCCCTGCAGCGCCCACGGCGGAGGAGCGCAGGGGGTTGTTGAACGAGCGTAGCGATGGCCGCACGCAAGTCACGTGTCACTGGTTGGAAATCTGCGTCTCACTAGGGTGCATCGTTTCTTTGTCATCCGACGACGACGGCGAGGTGCTGGACGGCGCTGATACGAACCCCGCTTACCGACCGCTGCCGTGCAACGCGTCGTTGCCCTCCATGCAGGGGCTGCGAATCAGCACGTCAACCTACGACGAGCGGATCAAAGCGTCGGTGCACATGCTGTGTCACCTCCTAGGCGCGCGGTACACGGACCGTTTGGGGCGAAACAAAAACACGCACCTCATCGTCCCAGTTGCGGAGGGTGCGAAGTACACAGCTGCGGTGGGGTGGGGCCTGCACGTCGTGACCGTGGAGTGGCTCAAAGCGTGCGTCGCGGCTGGGAAGAGGGTGGACGAGTCAGGTTTCGCGCCGCCGCCGCCGGTGGAGGACGAAGACGAGACGGAAGCGCCCGGGACGTCGGGCGAGACGCGTGAACTGGATAAAGACAAAGACGATACCTACGTCCCTGAGAAAGAGGCTGAAAACGAGAAGGACGATGGCGATGAGCAACGCCCGAGAGGCTCGCAGCGGCACAGGGGCTCACAGCGCCAAGTCGGCAACGCGACGGCTCGCGCTTCGCTCTCCGCCGTGCTTCAGGTGTCTCAGCCGCCCACGCTTGCGGCGGTCCCTCCTGTGGCGCCGCCAACCTCGGCACCGGTGCCGAGCGCCGCGCCGGTACCAAAACGCCCTAACTCGATCACACGCCCGAAGCCGAAAGCGAAAACCATCTTAACGCCAAAAGTACAAAAATCCAAAGAGCAACCGACGCGGCGCAAAACGCCTTTGCCGCGTGCCACGGCTTTGGAGACGGCAGCGCCTCGCGCCCCAGACCCGCCCTCGCGCAACAAATCGGCCACCCCTGTTCGTCGCGCAAATTCCAACATTCCCGATGGTAGCCAGTTCGCTGCGAACATGATCGATGACGTCGCGGCGCAGATGCTTGGTGGGGACGTTGGGGACCCGTCCATGGACGCGTACGGCGACGGGTTCCGCGTCCCTGACGCTGTTTTCGGAAAAGCGATCCCCTCGCCGAGCGCGCCGTCCGGGTCGCAGGCCGACGACGACGTTTTTCTCGCCGGAGTTTCCTCGGGAAAGAAACGGAAAGCACGACCTGTGCACTCACAGGGCGACCTGGAGACGCAGCAGATCGTGGGGCTGGTGGGGTACGCGGACGAAACGCCCAAGCGCGGCGGCGCGGCGCTGAAGCGAAGCGGGAGCAAACCGCGCGAAGGGAACGCGGCAGGGCTGGTGACTTCGCTCATCGGGGGGAAGGGCGGGAACGCCACTGGGGTGGGCGGCGCGGGGCTGCGCGCGGAGGATTGGGAGTAGAGTGGGATCCCATGTAGGGAGAGAGACGAACAGACGAGACGATTGGACGACTTTTAACGTCGATCGATATTTCACAAAATTTGACTGCTGTATATCTCTGTGCTTCCGAGCCACGCTCTCGTCAGTCATCTTCGCACGCGCGATGGTGCTCAAGGCTGTGTTTTTGGACTTTGACGACACGTTGTGTATGACGAGTGAACACGATGTCCCCGCGTTCGAAGCCGCGACCGCAGCTGCGGCGGCAACCTTCGCGGAGCGGCGAGGGGACACCGCGGGCCCAGTCGATCGTGAGCGCCTGCGCGTGGAGTACAGAGCTTTCATGTCCGCCACGCCGTGGGACACGTCTCCTACGCCGATGGAGGTGACTGCCTTCCGAAGCGCGATGTGGTCAAGAGCCGTGGCGCTTCAAGTTGACGGTTCGGGGGAGGGTGACGAGGACATAAATGCCGCGGGCACAGCAGCGCAGGCGGCGTTCGACTCTCATCGATTAGCCAACTTGGTTTTCCTCCCAGAAGCGCTTGACGCGCTAAAACACGCGCGCCAACGGGGTTTGAAAACCTTGATGATCACCAACGGCCACCACAAAGTACAGAGGGACAAGTTGGGCGCGGTCATGGCACACGAACAGTTTCCCGAACCGGAAACCATCATCGTGGGGGGCGAAGAAGTGCTTAAAGGGGATCACGAAAAGCCGCACGTCTCGATTTTTAAAAAAGCCTGCGCCGTCGCGCGATGCGAACCGCACGAAGCGATACACGTAGGGGACTCGCTGAGCACGGATGTACAGGTAAGAGAGGGTGGATAGGAGCATAAGGTCTTCTTTGGTCCCTGATTTCTCTCTCTGTTTTTGCAGCCATATACCATAACACGCTGACCTTTGCGCTTCTTCCTCAATAAATCAATCAATCCTCAGGGAAGTCTGAACGCCGCTTTGCGCGCCGCTGTGTGGGTCAACAAAGAAGGTACGCCTGTTCCGCAAACCGAGGGAACGCCTCAGCCGACGCACGTGATTCGTGACGTGGGGGAACTACCGGGGGTGGTTGATGCGCTTCTGGAGGAAGATGGGGTGTTGTAGCTAGGCGCGACGGAACGCATGCCATTTTTTATTCATCTTATTTGTTGAGTGTCTGAAAACACGGAAGTACTTTCTCACGCGCTCGCCTGCCGCGGAACCGAGTGCCAAGTGGCCAATGGAGGCCAAAATCTCTCGAGGGTCCACAGCGTCCCGAAAGTCCAGCTGGCATGAGACATCCGAAAGCAGGCTGCATTTTTTTTTGAGACTAAATAATCACAGCAAAAGCCTCGAAAATCCGCTCTCGGATTGACTGGCTGGAGCCTTCTCAGACATCAATAGGAAGTCCCGCGATCGCTTCCCCGGCAACCACTCTTCGTCGCGTCGTCCAGTCTCCGTTCGACAAACACACGACTTCATCAAAGATGGCCACTACCATGACCATGTCCGCCGTCTGCGCGCAGCCCCTCGCGGCTCGCAAGTCCTTCGGCTCCAAGGCGAAGCTCGCTGCCAAGTAAGTTTACAAGACTTTTACATCCCGCAATCGTGAGACGACTTCCGACGCGATCGACTTCCACGCGACGCACGCGATCGACAAAGCGCACAACGTGTGTGATGGGTGTGTCTTACGACACGGCCGTACACAATCAACGTGACCCACGCATCGCATCGCGCGTCAAGAGCCTACACATGGATCGTTTCCGACTGGAAATGGAGCCATCGCACCGATCCAGGGTCTCAGAACGCGTGTTCAATGTCGGATGGATACGGGTCCGGAAGAGCGACGGTGTGGTCGTTTCGAGACGCTTGACGTTGTGTGACACGCACACGTACAGTATGCGGGTGTTGTGCAAACAGCACGCGCGCGTTTGACCCGTGTACGACACGCTGTGACCGCCGGGACCGGCCCACGTCGCCGGTGGTCGCGTGAGTTTTCGCGCAACGCGAGCTATCCACTCGCTGACTCAAGAACCTGGGTTAAAAAATTCCAATTCGACAGAGGAGTTAAAACAAGTGAAAAACGCTTCTCTCAAGAGGCGCTTCACTGAAGATACGCGCACGATCGACCTGACGCTGACCATGCTTCCTCCCTCACCCATTCCCACCCCCCTCTTCCCATCTAGGTCCCCCGTGACCAGCGCTGCTCGCGTCAACACCGTGACCCGCGCCGCGCGCGACGGCCCTGTGATCATCGGCCTCGCCGCGGATTCCGGCTGCGGCAAGTCAACGTTCATGCGCCGCATGACTTCGCTCTTCGGCGGCAAGGCGTCCCCCCCCGAGGGCGGCAACCCCGACTCCAATACGCTCATCAGCGACACCACCACCGTGCTGTGCCTTGATGACTACCACTTGAACGACCGCAACGGGCGCAAGGAGTCCGGCCTCACCGCCCTGAACCTCGCCGAGCAGGACTTCGACCTGATGTTTGACCAGGTCAAGGCCCTGAAGGAAGGCAAGACCGTTGAGAAGCGCATTTACAACCACGTCACCGGCGTGATGGACCCCCCCGAAACCATCGAGTCCCCTGACATTTTGATCCTCGAAGGCCTTCACCCCTTCGCGGACGAGCGCGTGCGCGAGATGTTCGACTTCAAGATTTACCTCGACATCTCTGACGACGTGAAGTTCGCGTGGAAGATCCAGCGTGACATGACTGAGCGCGGTCACTCCCTCGAGTCCATCAAGGCTTCAATCGAGGCGCGTAAGCCCGATTTCGACGCCTTCGTTGACCCCCAAAAGGCGCACGCCGATGTGATCATCCAAGTCCTACCCACGCAGCTCATCCCTGACGACAACGAAGGCAAGATCCTTCGCGTCAGGATGATCATGAAGGAAGGCGTGGAGAACTTCGACGCCCCCTACCTCTTCGACGAGGGCTCCACCATCTCCTGGATCCCCTGCGGCCGCAAGCTCACGTGCTCCTACCCCGGCATCAAGTTCTTCTACGGCCCCGACACCTTCTTCGGCGAAGAAGTGTCCGTGCTGGAGATGGACGGACAGTTCGACAAGCTCGAGGAGCTCATCTACGTCGAGTCCCACCTCAGCAACACCTCCACCAAGTTCTACGGTGAAATCACGCAGCAGATGCTCAAGTACCAAAACGGACCCGGCTCCAACAACGGTACCGGTCTGTTCCAAACCCTGTGCGGCCTCAAGGTGCGCGAGCTCTACGAGCGCATCGCGGAGACCGAAATCGTCGTCGCGGCGTAAATCGGAGAAGCGGTTTTTTTCGTCGACAGTGTGTCGGGGAAAAATTGGTTTCGAAAAAGGTTCGGTTGGGGTGCGTTGACCTCGGCCGAAAGGGGGTGGCTGTCGTGTGCTTGACGCGAAGTCAGCAGGTGTATAGCAAACACTTGGTAATAACATTCTTTCGCTAAAAAACATGTGAGCTCTGCTTTTTCTTCTGACAGTCTGACATTTTCCAGCCTCTCGAGGCTTTCCGTCGTAGTAACGCTTTTCTGGGAAGCCTAGACGTTTCCGCACAACGACGCGCACACGACACGCTTCTCACAATGTCTTCCAACGCGACGCTCGGTAAGAAAACTCGCTCGAGCAAGGGAAAGCGCGAGCGCCGCGATGCTGACGCGGGCGGGGCCATCCCCGGCCTCCCTAACCACCTCGTCGTCACTCACATCCTAAGATCTGAGTATTTTGACGTTCCAGCAGGTCTCGCACGGCTCCCAGCGGTGAGCAGTGCGATGCTCGACACGGTGGCTGAAACGGGGCTTGAGTTTGAGGAGCTTGATGAGGATGAAGCCGTGCTCCTTGGATGTTTACACGCGGTACAGGGCCTGCAACGAAGAGGTCGTCTGCGGCGTCAAGAACTCCTTTGTGAGGCAGCGGCGAGGAGCGGACAGCTCGAAGAGTTAAAAGTATTGCGTAATTACGGCTGCCCATGGAACGCAGCCACGTGTTGGGGGGCGGCAAGGGGGGGCATCTCGAGGTGCTGCAGTGGGCGCGCGCGAATGGGTGCCATTGAGACGCAAGCATGTGCACGATGGCGGCGGAGGGCGGATATCTCGAAGTGCTGCAGTGGGCGCACGCGAACGGGTGCCCGTGGGACGTGGTGACGTCGAAGTGTGCGAGAGTTGCTGGGCATCTCGATATTCTGCAGTTGTTAGACGCGAACGGCTGCCCAGAGTGGTGTTGAGACTAGAATAAGAACCCCTATGACTCCTTTGAATTCGAGAACGAATAAGATTACTATATATTCAGATAAGTGCTAAATGTCTATCGCCGCGCGTCTAACGCGCGCATATGTACAGCCGACGCGCCGGTTGTCACCGATATCGCGCCGCTTTAACTCAACTCACGTTTGAACTTATTTTCACTTACGCCGCGAGCTCGTCTTGCATGAGTAGCGCCACCGAAGCGAGCGTCCACTTGATCGAGGTTTGGTCCTCTGGGTGTTTCAGCGTGAACGTGCTGACCTGCGCGGAGTACACGTTCGCGCGTTGCATGTTCATGTACACGGGGCACGCGTAGTACCCCGTGGTGTCATACTTATCCGTGGTGACGGGAATCACCTTTATGACGGGTAACAAGCACCGCAGTTCCTTTGGCTTGGAGTCCTTGATCGTGCCCTCACCCGTGTCCCACCGCGCGCCTTCCATGGTCAGGCCGTGGATGTACGCGCCCTCTTCGGAGTACTCCGAGATGTCGTTCGCCGAGAACTTGGTGACTTCCGTCATGAACGCCATCACGTCCAACGGGAGCTGGTGCTCGCGCGCGTAGACCTGCTGCACCGCGGTGATGAATGCCTTGGCGTTGAACAAACCGGGGAGCCACACGGATTTGGGGTGGTCTAACGTTCGCGCCGTCCACTTCTCCAGCTGTGCGTGGCGCTCCTGGACGTCACGGTACCACCTGGTCAGGGAGTACACTTCCTGTACGCGGGTGGACATTTGCTTCATCCAGGAAGGGGGCACGGAGTTCTTGTAAATGCCCAGCTGCACCTCTTCCATCGCGGGAGACATGTTCAGCGCGCCATCAAGACCAAGCGTCAGCTCCTCAAGCGACCGCTTCATGAACGTCAGCAAGTCAGTCATCCTCATCGCTTCTTGAAGCGCGCACACCACGTACGGGTTGCTGTCTTTGATTCTGGATTCGATTTCGATGATGTTGAAGGGTTCGGGGCAGAAGTCGTACATGCGCTCCACGCCCTGGCGCACGATGCTCTCCATGTCGTCCCCGCCCCCTCCGCCCCCTCCGCCGCCGCCAGACACGTCGCCGATTGTTTTGAACAAAATCTCACCCTCCGACGTGAGCAGCGAAAGCTGCGCGTTGAAGTGCAAGCCGTAAATCGCAGGCGTCTCGGGCGGCAGGTTGTTCTCGACGTACGACTTGAGATCCGCGTACGAGGTGGGGTTGGGCGCGGGGAGCCCGGGGGCGAGAATCTTCGTGGGCGCGGCGCCGTCTTGGCCGGGAAGCAGGTCGGGCACGACGAGGACGTCGAGGTACGAAACGCAGAGTCTTCGGTCCATCGCGTCTGTGATGTGTCCTCCGTAGAAAACCTCGGCGAACATGTACCGCATGTCCTCCCACGGCGTTGTGGCGTTGCCTTCCAGGTAGTTGTACAGCACCTCGGTGCAGTTCACGAGGTCGCCCATGTTGAACGAGTACCCGCGGCAGTACCCTAATCCTGAGCCTAACCCGATGCCAATCCCAACCCCGAACTTCTTGCGCCCGAGAAGCAGGGAGTGGTAAAAGCAAAGCGCGAAGAGCACGGCGGTGTGCACTGTTTTCTTTTCATCCGTGGTGCTTCGGTCGAGGACATCTTGCGAGAACGGCGCAAGGGCTCGGCGCATGTTGGATTTCAAATCACTCGGCGGTTCGTTCGAGATCTTGATACACGTCTGTAAAATGCTCTCAGGCACAATCTTGGCGAACGGGTTGCCGTTAATGGGCTCGGCAGAGAAGAAGCACCGGAAATCCCGGTGCGCGCTCTCCGCCGCAATTTCAAGCTTGCGCTCCAGACTGGGGATCCAGCCCTGCATCAAGTGCACGTTATCCAGGAACACCCACCCTCCGTTCTTGGTGTACTTGTCAAGCACGCTCTCCGCGACGGGCTCTTGGCCTTGGCCCATGGAAATCATAGTAAGCTGGCCGTTGTCCGTGGTTTTACCGAGCTGGTTCGCCAACGTCTCGATTTCCTTGGACGGCGAATACCCGGGGAACAGGATGAAAAAGATGGGCGTGGACGGTCCGGTTTCCGCCATCATGGTTTCGGCATCGAACGCGTCTTGGTTGACGTACTCGCTGCCCATGACGCGCTCCACGAATTGCGAAAGCGCGCCCGTGATCCGGTCTGGTCTCACGGCTCTCACGAGCATGAGTTTCTGGAAATCAGACAGTTTCATGTTCCACTCCCCGGGAAGAGGTTCCGTTTCGCACCGCTCGTGCATGCCCCACTCTTGCCACTCCTCGCCCGCTTTCTCCATGTCTCTTGACAGCCCCTTGAACGCGCCTAACGTCTCAAGGCCCTGCAGCGCCACCCACTGCGCTTCTGACATCCACTTATCGAGGTCATCCGAAATCGGGGGAGGCACGGGAACCCTCAGGCCGTTGATCAGCCCGGAGTACTCATCAGGCCGGAGCTTGCCGTCCTTGAGAAGGATAGAGAACGTCAGCAACGTGCTGACGATGAGTTTGTCTTTGTCAAACAAACCGCGTCGCGTGTAGTTGTACACCGTGAACGTGGTGGTTTCCAACAACGCGTTCAGCCGCTTGTCCATCTCCTCCGGGGTTGGTTCCGCAGCTTGCTCGCTCTTGGCGTTGTCCGCGGACTTCTTGAAGCTCCTTGACGGGGTGAGCTGCGCTAATAAGTCCATGTTCCAGTCAAACTTGCCCATCACCCGCTTCGCCACGGTTCTGAACGAGAGCTTTATCTTTCTCTTCTTCCCACCCGGCGCGAGGTCGATACCGCGGGCAAACACGGTGACGAACGCGTTGAGTGAGAACGCGTAGAATGCGTGCACTTTGTTCAGCGAGTTGAGCATGAAGAACAGGAGGGACCCTCTAGCCGCGGCGACGCGGTACTTTTCGCGGCTGGTGTTGATCTTGTCCTCCGTTTCCTTTGACTCGGCGACTTTCAAAACGATTTCATCCGCCACTCTTTTGGATTCTTCAAGAGATTCGATGAGCTCGACGTCCTCCGTGAGGTCGCCTTCCGCGTCCGCCAGCTTTGCGAGCAATGTATCCTCAAGTTCCTTCAGCTTGATCGTGAACTCGTTGTTCTGGATAATCAGCGCGGTTTTGGTCTCCTCCAAGTCGGGCCTTTCCTTGTTCACCACAAGCGCCAGGAGCTGGTCTTCCAAGCCGTCTTGCGTAACCGTGAAGTTAATGAGAGTGGTCTCCGCTTGGATTTCAGGCGGGTAGTGCGGGTTACTCATCTTGGTGTGCAGGAACAGCTTGAAGTTGGGGTGGTACTCCACGTCCTTGTCGCCCATCTTGACGTAAAGCGAGCGGCCTTTTTTGTACGTCGCCCGGGTAACGGTGGGCATCAGCACCGCGTCGATGGTTTCGCCCATGTTCTCGATAAGCACAGAGGTGCCGTTTTCAATCGCCTTCTCCATGATATCCGCGGTTTTTGGCGCGCCCATACGCACGACTTGCAAGTTGTTTTTGCTTTCCCGTTCCTTAATCCACGCGATGCCTTGAAGCTGCGGGTCGCACATCAACGGCCAGCGTTCGGAGTTGCACGTGATTGTGCCGTTCTCGATGGATGTGCGGTCAGACGGGAGGCCCTCCCCGACCCACCCCGCGATCGTCGCCGGGTCCACTAACACCTTCAAAACATCAATACCTTCCGTCATCGGGATTTGATTCTCCGTGATGTTCTTCTTGAACGCGGTGACGAGTTCGTTTCTGAACTGCGCGGTGAACGGTCCAGAGTACGTGACGAACGCGGCGGCGAAGAGACAATCTCCTACCAACACGCCGGCATCGATCTTGAGCTGCGCCACGGTGTTCTTCCACTGCTCGCCTGACGCGGCGAGGGCGTTGACTAATCTGTTGGCCAGCCCTAACTTCACGTCTAACTTGGCTTTTTCGTCGATGGCGCCGTTCTTCTCTGCTTCCGCTTCGTCAAATTGCCGTTCCAAATCCGCAACGAGCGCGTTGAGGTTGGCAACCTTCTCCTGGACCGCTGCTAATTTGGTGTTGGCTTCGTCCAGCTGTGCGTTGGCCTCAGCGAGTTCTTGCCGTTTAGGTTCGATCATCGTAATCACGTCGAAGTATTTGATGATGTTAATCGCGAACTCGCACAAACCGGCGGCGGCGCGCGATTTGTTGTAAATCGCGTCGCGGTTGAAGTGCTCCAGCTCCAGGTACGGACGACACGCGTCGACAGACTTCTTTGGCACTTCGCCGTCGTCGATCTTCTGCTTGAACCCTTTCAGGGTGTCCATGAACTTATCAACGTTGCTCATCATCTTCGTCGCCGCGTTCCAGGACTTGTCCTTGGGGTTGTTCTGCAGAAGGATGATAACCACGGCGGTGATGTCGTCGACACCCGCGGGAGGTTTCTTCAACGACTTGGCTTCACCCAAATCTTTCTTGTTCAGAGTGTCTAAAGCTGCGAGGGCTTGGTCCACAAGCGGTTCCGCTGCGTCCAGATCTGCTTGCACAGACACTTGCTTCGCAGACACTTCAGTTGCAATCACCGCGCACTTGTCCGCTTCGATTTGCGCCAAGTCGTTCTCCTGCGACGCGGATTCTTTCTCCACGTCGACCTTCGCGGCGAACGCCCCCGCGGATTCAACCTTCTCCGCAACCTCCACGGCTTTGACCTTGGCCTGTTCAACAAGCACGTCCACGTCTTTCTGGGTTTTCATGAGTTTATCCAGGCCGTTGGAAAGGCGCTCGATGTTGGTTTCAGTCGCACCGCGCTTGTCTAATAGAAGCGACGTGTACAGCTTAATCAGCTCCAAGAACGTTTTCGGCGTGGTGTAGTTGAACCGACGTTCCTGTTCCAGGAACTTGTCGCTCATCTTCGCGACGAGGCCGAACGAGTACGGCATGAACTTCATCACCGCTGATGATATTTCCGGAGTGCCCAAGTCAGTTTCTCCTAAGAACCGCTGCGACACACCTAACAACGCCTTTTCAGGCCAGGGCTGGAACCAGTCAATCACCGTGGAGTTGATCATCGCCAAGAAACGCTGCGCCCTTGTCCTGAACTGCTCGCCCACGGGCGAGCACGTGAACACCATGTGCAGGTTCGTGCGTACCTTGTCGATGAAGAACTTCCACACGCCTTCTTTCGAGTCAGGGACGCCCGCTGCTTTGGCTTCGCCGCGTACGGCGTTGACGATGTCGTCCACGTCTTCTGGGGGGAACAGATCCGGAATTTCACCCGAAGACAGCAAGTCGTTGATGAACACCATGAACTTTTCATCCGTGATTTGCGAATCCGTGAACAGCCACAAAACGCCTTCGCCTTTCAGCCCGGCGCTCTTGTACATCTTCTGCAAGTCCTCCTTCAACGACGAGACGTTGTACGAGCCGGAGATGACGATCATGTACGTCGACATGCCGCACAGGTGCGCTGACAATTTACTCAACGATTGCTTCCCGGACCCGCCGACACCCACTAACAGCGCGTGGCCGCCCGGGTTTGAGATGATTCGCGAAATCCTGCAAATGTGTTTCATCGCGTCTTCGAAGAGCACCAGGTTCATAGTGGCGTTGGTCTCGTTGTACTCCTCCAGCGTGTCCTCTAGAATCTTCTGCAGCTTTGAGTACTCGGTGATGTCGTTGTACACCTTCTCTTCGATCCCTCCCGCGAAGTGGCAGAAAATCAACGGCTTGGCGTCGTCCTTTTTGTAAAAGTCCTCGATGCCCGGGATTTTGAAAAACTTACCGGCGATCGCGCTGACGTTTTTGTTGTACGTGTTCAAGTCGGCCACGGTGACTAAACGATCCGCGTACACGCGCTCGGACTCGTGCAGCCACAGCTTTGACAGTTTGTTCACGTCGTTGAAGTTATCGGGTGTGGACGATAACAAACCCTGGAACACGTTCGAAAGGTGCCTCACCGTGAACTCGTAGTGGAAGTTCACGGCTGTTTTCCTGAACGACGCCACAACCTTTTCATGGTTCGCCAGCGATGCTTGAATCAGCTTTGACCCTAATTCCATGCAATCAGCGCTGAAGTGCTTCAAGTGGCCGTTGAGGAACGTGCCGTAGATCTTCATAAGCGAATCCTGGCCGGGGAAGTCAACCGCGAGGGTCATGAACAAACGTTGCAGACGCGGGTTGATCGTAAACGCCCCGGCGGTGGGGTTCATGCACGCGACGTACTGTGTGTTGTGAATCACCTTAGGGGTAAGTTTCGCACGGTCGAACCAGTGCCCCCACCCGAGGTGTTGCCTGATTTGGGATATGGGCATCGCAGTGTCGTACGCGTCTAGTTTGGGCATGTTAAGATCGTCCACGAAGTAAATCAGCTTGTTCTGCCCCGGCGGGCCGTAGTTCACCCCAGCTTTCTTCTCCAGCTGCGATTCCAAAATCTTCTGGAACGATAACACGTCCGTGAAGTAGTTGAAGTTTATGTTCAGGCTCATGATGCCTTCAGGTTGCGACGCGAGTTTGCCTTTGACAAGCGCGGTCTTCCCCGTACCCGCGGGCCCGACGAACATAATAGGCGCCTTGAGCTCCAGCATCATATCCAGGAAGTATGTAAACGCGGAAGTCTCGGCGGTTGGCACGAACAAACTGCTCATCGCCGTGACTTGGCTGTCGTACTCCACCTCCGGAACGAGGTCCGCCCACGGCGCGAACTTCCCGGACTTGGCGTTGATGTAGTAATCGAACACGGACCCCTTCCCGGGGAACTTCACAGCGCTCCACGTGCGTTTCCACCACTTGTCGAAATCCTTGCGGTAGTCTATGCCGTCCTTCGGCGCGAGGCCGCCTCCGAACGCCCACACCATTGCCAGGACGAAGTACGATTCAAACGCGGCTTGGTCCGCCTTGGCGTTCAAGTTCTCGGGCCTCAACATGCCCTCCAGCACGTTCACCAGGGTGGTACAGAAGTTCATCGTTTCAAGCGGCGTGATGTGCTGGAACGACTTTTTCATTTCGAAAATAGTCTTCGGCACGTACTTGTCCACCAGCTCCAGGATGTACTTGGAGGGTAAATCCGGGTTTTTCCACTTCGCCTTCACCGCGTACTCGGGCACAACGCGCTTGATCCAACTCTGAATCATGTTGTACCACTGCAGCTTCTCCGAGACGTACACGATCCCGGCGCGCGTCGCGGTGGCGGGCGTGGCGAACTTCAAGTTCCTGATTTCGAAAATGAGCTTCATGTGCGGCAACAGCCTGATGCGCTCGTTCGAGGGCAATGTTAACAGCCGATTATCGTCCATCGTGGAGTTCATGGACTCGATCCAGTTCGCGTCGAGATCACCGTCCAGGATGATCCACTTCGGGTCTTCATCCGGAATCGTCGCGAGCTCGCGCATGTAGTACGACATCATGCCGTCCTTCCACTCGCGAGTCGACAGGTTGACGTATCCGTAAAACTCCTGCGTGCTAATCGCCTTGGGGTTGATGTCCCGGATGACAACTTTGGTTTTGTTGCACGAACGCAGGTAGTCGTTCACAATTTGCGCCTCAGGGAGGTTCACGCCTTTCTGAATAGCCTTCGCGAGAACGCGGTACACCTCGGTGCGCCCGCCGCCCGTAACGCCCATCAGGAAAATGCAGTGGCGAATCGCGAGAAGCTCAGAGAGCTGTACAATGCGCAGGGTGAAGTCGTCCTCCACGGTCAGGCCCATTTCCTCCGTGCACTGCTCGATCACCTTCTCAAACTCCATGTCTCGTTTGCGGGGCGGGTCCACGCCGATGAAGAGATCCCCGAGAAGACCCATGAAGATCACCATGTCCGCGGCGAGAATCTTGGGGATGTTGAAATCGCGAAGCGCGCGGAACAGCACGTCTGATTCGTCCTGCCCTTCCTCCGCTCTGAGAAGCGAACCCGCGACGACGAGCACGGATTTGATTGCGCGTAAGCCCCAATCGTAGTGCGTCTGCGGGGACAACATGTCTTCTAAAAGGTAGTACAACGATGCGAACTTCTTCGCGAGCATCTTGGCTTCCACGAAACCCTCCGCCATCAACATGTTTTCCATGATGAGCTGTCGGTCGGGAACCATCACCGTGATTGGGCGGAACAGCGCTTTCAGGGATTCGGGAAGCTCAGCGCGGCCGATGTAACCCGGGTTCATGGTGATGAAACCGGAGCACCCCTCTTCAAGAGGCATCTCCACACCGTCAGCGGCGACGAACTTGTAGTTTTGAATCGCGTCGTGCTTCACGCCTTCTTTGTCCACGAAGTCCAAACCGCGGCCGGGCATGTTCGCCTTGCGCTTCTGCGCGTCCGTCACGCACTTGTACTGCACGGAGCACACTGAGAGGACTTCCGGGACGAGGCGGTTGAACTCGTCGAAGCACCCCCAGGACCCAGACGCAGCCAAGCCTTTGAAAATGTCACCCATCGAGCGGTAATCCATCTCAGGCGAGCAGTTGAACACATACATCGATTTACCAAGCTGCGACGAGAGATCTTTACTGGTTTCCGTTTTGCCCGTACCCGCGGGGCCCGCGGGCGCGGTGCCCATGGAGAGCCAGCACGCCTGCGTGGCAGTGATGTAGATGCGGTCGGTGAGGGGCGTGATCACGAGTCGACCGCCGTTGCCTAAATACTCGTAGCCGTACGGGAACGACGCATCGCAAATGCGAATCACGCTGTCGTCGATATCGCTGTCCCAGTACGTCCTGAGCTGCGACATCCACTTGAAACACTTCTTGTCGGTTTCGCCTTTTTCCATGATGCCGATGACCATATCGCGCGAGTGCGCGTCGATTGTGATCATGTTCATGATTTTCTGCCGGGACGGCTTATCCAGGTCACGTTTTGTTGACGCGATCAAATCCGTTATTTGCGCGACTTGCATCTCGCTGTATTTCTTCATCGCCCCGGCGTCACCAGCGGCCATCGCGTCGAACGCGGCTTCCACTTCCTGGCACCAGTAAATCTGGTTCACCACCAGTCCGAGCTGCGAGGACCAGTCGAAGCACCACTCGTGGCGCGGTTTCGGGTTGCCGTACGCCTGCATGGCGTCGAAGCAGTGAAGCTTGAGCTCCGATCGCATCTTTTCGATGATCAAGTTCATGTACTCCTCCACCTTCCCGGCGAGGGTCATTTCCGATTTGAACGGAATAGTTTCCTTGCCGACGCAGGAAACGATGCCTTTGGCTTTTGGGCGTTTCCCCGCAGCTGGTTTTTCCGTATCCAGCGTGAGCTTTTCAATCGCCTGGAAACACTTGTTCATGTGCGTCATTACTTTCACCGGATTGTTGCCGTTTGACAGGATGTCCAACAAATCGGCAGTGGAGACAAAGTAGAACCGCGGGAATGCCCTTCGTTTGCTCTCCATGTAATCCGCAAGCGCCTTTTCGCACATCTCAAGCTGGCCTTGTTGGTTCTCCAAGTCTTTCAACAAACCAGCTTTGTTCGAGGACTGCACCACGTTCTTCACCCCGCACGCTTCCTTCAGAATCTGCTTCACCACGCCGTCGATCTTTTTGAACCGGTCCGCCGCTTCGGGGAGCTCTTTTTTGACCTCGTCACTGTGAATAAACAGCGACTCGAGGTACGCCCACGTGCGTTGGATTTCGGAAAGAATCTGGTTCACATCCGCCACCATCATCAATTTCTTGTTCCAACCTGTAATCGCCTCTTCGAAGGTTTTCATGTACCGGTTCGCAAGCATGCCTTGCACCACGACCTGGTTATCCTCCAGCGCTTCGAAGTCCTCCTCGCCGAGCTTGATCGTGTTCACGTCAGTGTCCTTGTGCTTCATCTGCGCCCACTCAACCTTGGCCCACGTGACTTCCAGCTTGGCGAGCGAGACTTCCATCTTGGCTTCTTTCTGCGCGCAGTCCACGATTTCGCCGACTTCGTCTTCAAACTTGTGCAGCTCCAGGGCCAACAGGCTATCGAGCGAGAACTGGTCATCGATGACGAACTGCTTGCCCGTGACGTCCATGAGGGACTTCCAGTGCCTGTCGCGCATATCGGGTGACCGTAAATCCGCGACAAGAGGCACGGAGGTGAGGAAGTTCTTGACGGAATCGTCCAGCCCGATGAACGCGTTCGTGGCGCGGAGTTTCTTGGGAAGCGCTTTGACGTCTTTTTGAAATGCCTTCGTCGCGTCTTCCATCGTCGCGGTGTCGATGTCGTTCCACAGCGTTTCCCTCCACTTCGTGAACTGCTTTTCCACGAGCGCGGAGTAGTCCCAGATGTCTTTGATCATCCCTAAATCTTCGCGGCATTCAGCGATGCACTCCGCGCTTTCCTTGATCATGTTCGGGAACTCGAACATGTTGGCGAGGTTGGTGAGGTCCTTGAGCTCGTTTTCCACATCCTTGACTTCCACCGCGGTGGAGTCCAAAATGGGGTACGCCGCGGTGAACCCGGTGTCGTACGTGAACACTGAGCGTTTCAGGAACTCGGCTCTGTAATCCGTGGCTTTCGCCGTGAACGTGGCGATCTTGGCCTTGATTTCGTCGCCGCGCAAGTCTTGAATAGGCGACACGATTTCTTTGACGTCAGGCACCATCTTTTTTATCGCTTCCCACTGTACCCGTGCCTCCTCCAGGCGCTTGTCGTTCGCCGACGTGGAGATTTTCTGGTGCGCCAGCTCAACCAGGGTCTCTTCGACGCAATCCAGCTCAAGATCAATCGCGAGCTTACGCGTCTTGACGTTGTACAGCGCGCCCATGACTTTAAGTAAACAGTCAAACGACTCTTCCAATTTCTCCGGGTCGTCCGCCATCCCGAACCCGCCCTCGGTGGTGTTGAAGAACTTCTCAAGCGCGTCGATTTGCTTCGTCACGCTATTCTTCATCACGCCCGTGAACGTGAA
>MDSY01110573.1_pt1 | contig 18770 bp, 16 predicted proteins | sample 811131 | NCBI WGS metagenome assembly MDSY01 (sample SAMN05326643, study PRJNA326480) | marine metagenome | isolation source: seawater | place: Atlantic Ocean: South West | collected 2010
CATTAAAGCATGAATGGACTTCAAAAGTCATGTTCAAAAGCGGTGGGTACATCTTAACTTTTGAAAGTGTCAACGATCTTAACAAACGAATACTTGCAGTAATCGGATGAATATGGTCAGCCCATTCGGTTGTCCGTTTTTGGTTGAAGACATCGACAACGGCAAAGAGATCGCAGAAAAACTCTGCGATCTTTCGCGTGATCTTCGTTCTAATGAAGATCATGGTGGCTTGGTCTCAGACGCATGGCGCGAGGCGCGGCTTGCAAAGGGGCAAGATGACTACAAGAAGCATGGCTTTACAAGCTTTGCGACTACGAACCTCATAGATAACCCCGACTTCGATTTCGTTCACGAGGCGGTAGCAATCCAAGCTTCTAAATACTTGGATATGGTGACCAAGGATTACACCGAGTTTTCAATTATAAACTCTTGGGCCACAATATATGGCGAAGGCCATTACGTCCCAGAGCATATTCATCCAAACGCACATCTTAGTTGCGTGTTTTATGGAGATGCTTCCCCAAACACGGGGAAGATTGTTTTCAAGAACCCGATGTATCCGTTTTACGCCATGAACACGATGGGAACGAAATTAAATACCGATAGTTTTTACGTTCAGCCCAAGGCTGGGATGATGATAATATTCCCGTCTTGGTTAGCGCACTACACTCAGGCCCATGAAGATACGAAAGAGCGTGTAATTCTTAGCTGTAATATGGAGCTAAAGCCGAACAAAGCTGGTGTGGATTTTTTCTCTGAGGAAGGCCAACAATAATGGCTAAGAAGCCCACCTCCAAGAAGTCTATGCCGTGCAACAAGCCGAAGCGTACTCCTTCTCACAAGACCAAATCTCATATGGTGAAAGCCTGCGAGGGCGGCGAGGAGAGGATCATACGCTTTGGTCAGCAAGGCGTGTCAGGTGCGGGTAAGTCTCCGTCCTCAGAGGCTGAGAAAAAACGTCGTGCTTCCTTCAAGGCTCGCCATGAGGCGAACATCAAGAAGGGCAAGATGAGCGCAGCTTACTGGGCAGATAAGGTGAAGTGGTAAAATGAGTTTGTACAAAAACATTAACGCTCGCAAGAAGGCTGGAACCAGCCGGAGCAAAGCGAAGTCAACAGTTTCCCCATCGGCCTATTCTAATATGAAGAAGGGCTTTCCGAAATCTAAAAAGAAGGTGAAGAAATAATGCCAACAGTAGGAAAAAAGAAGTTCCCGTACACTAAAGCGGGCAAGGTCGCGGCCAAAAAGGCTGCTGTAAAGACAGGTAAGCCTGTCAAGAAAAAGAAGGGATACTGATATGGCAAAATCTTCTTTGATGAAAAAGGCTTGCACAACTGTAATGCCGGGTAAGCCTATTAAGAAGGGCAAGCCTGCCAAGAAAAAGAAGTAGACCCCTTAACCCATGAGCATCAAATCTCAAATTAAAGACCTCATCGAACTGTCTGAAAGCAGGGGTTGGGCGACTTTAAACACAACGATGAAAGACGAAATCGTTTCTCTAGCATTGTTGATGGCACGCTCCAAGGAGATGTCCACGCAAGAAGTGGACTTCAATCGGGGGGCTATCTGGGCTGCTGAGCAAATGCTCAATATGCCCGTCAAGATAATACATCAAATGGAAGGTGAACTTTCATTTGAAGAAGCACCGTCGCGCCAAGGCCCGACTGAAAGGACAGACTAATGGACGAACAACTACAGCGCATAGCGCAGAACGCTCAGTCTGGTGGAGCACAACCACCACAGCAAACAGCGCCAGTAGCACCGCCGAAAGATGCGCCCACTACGCCAATGGAAAAGTCCGCTAAGGCTGGCCCCGTTACCGATGGTGACCGCATGAATGAAGAGCCTATGGTCTACAAGGTTGGTGATCGCCAACTTACGCCTCAACAAATCTCTTCTACGTTTGATCGCTACAAAGATTTGAACTTTAAGAACGCTCAGAATAAACCGATCAACGACTTTGCTAACAAGCTCATCCAGACATCGGGTGGAAGCCCGGAGCAAATAGCTAAGCTTATGGAAGCAGCTATTGGTGCGTTCTCTAAGAATACTCAGATGGGCAATAAGCGCCCAGCGCAGCAGAACGTAGCCAACCCAGAAGTTCCGTCTAACAACGCAAGACAGCCGGATATTAATACTGAGTTCCAAAAGTATGAAGACGACAATGCGATTTCGTTACCACCGGGCTACCGTGAAGGCATGGATCGTATCCAGCGTATGGAGCAACAGCTACAGCAACAAATGGGCGTAATGAATAACGTCTTGAAGTCTACGGCTCAGAGCGCGGCACAGGGCAAGCAAATGGCACAGGGCGCATCAAATGATCGCGGTCAAGTAATCCAGCAAACAATCTCGAACAACTTGGATCGTGCACAGCAAGCGGCTGGCCTTCCTGACGATGATGGCAAAAACTTCATGCGGTATGCTGGCGAACGCGGCTACACAATCGAGGACTTTGCAGACGCAGGGTTAGCCCAAAAAGTTGTAAGTGATTTCAAGAACTCTAAGGACACACCAGAGTTTCAACGGCTACAGCAAATGGCGTCACGAAGAGAGGCTTTCCTCAAGTCTCAGGCTGGTGGCCCATCGGCTCCGGCTGCAAAGCCAAAGGGTGACAACACGCTCGCAAGGCTTTCGGCTGGCGCTCTAAACAAAAACAATAACTTCGGTTAAGTTTTTTTATGCACGCGGGACGACGTATAGTTTTCTCGCGTGCATAGTTAAGTTACTCGGCCTAGCGCTACGGCTCGGAAGTGTCGGGTAACAATGGGACTAAAGATGAAACGACGTGAAATTCCGGCGCTACGTTTGATGACCCTCGACAAATTGTAACCCTTCCAAGAAAGGATTAGCACAATGGCTGCTATTCAAGGACTTAGGGGCACAGGCACGTTTGGCGTGGACTTTCGCCCCAAGAATTACCGCGAATTATATTCGCTGTTAGAACCAAACGGCAATGCGCCGCTAAATGCTTTGTTATCTATGACTTCCTCAGAAGCCACTGATGACCCTGAATTTAAAAATTTTAGAGACGAATTACCCGAGCGGAAGTTGCAAGTAAACGGAGCCGTGGCATCTACGTCTACGACCTCTATTACTGTAGACGCTGGCAATGACAATTTGTTTGCTGTCGCAGGGACCATCTTGGTCAATGCAACAACAGGCGAAGTCATGCGTTGTACCGCTGATAGCGGTACTACAGCCTTAACTGTTGAGCGTAACATTGGCGGGACATCCCACCAAATCGCAGACAATGCTGCACTCTTCATCTCAGGCTCAGCCTTTGAAGAAGGCGCGTCATCTCCTACGGGCGTATCATTCGATGCAAGCGTAGCGTCTAACTATACACAGATTTTTCGGACAGCTTTCAAAGTTACCGAAACGCTACGTGCGACCAATCTGCGTACAGGTGACAAAGAAGATGAGATGGCTACCAAAGCACTCAAAATGCACATGCAAGACATTGAACGCGCTATGTTCTTTGGCAAGCTGCACGAGAGCAATGGGTCTACGGCTCAGCCACGGCGCTTTACAGGCGGTTTAACAACTCAGATTTCTAGTGTGATTGATCGCACAAGTGCATCTGGTGTTATGAACGAGGACACATTTGATCGTCAGTTGATCGAAAATGTTTTCGCTTTCGGTTCCAAGCAGAAGATTATGTTCTGTGGAGCGAAAGTCGCAGGCCACCTACAGAAATTCGGTAAGGACCGTTGGTCTCCCGAAACTGTACAGGGAAGCTACGGCGTCAATCTTACTCAGTACACCACGTTTGCGGGCGATCTGATGGTGCACTTGCACCCACAGTTCCGTCAAGTGCCGGGGATGGACAATGCTGCGGTGATCATCGACTTCCCGTACCTCAAGTACCGTTACATGGAAGGCCGTGATACGTCCCTTCTACGTGATCGTCAGAGCGCGGACGAGGATGCAGTCAAGCACGAGTACCTCACTGAGTGTGGTCTCGAAATGATGCAAGACAAAGTGCACACCTACGTTAAAAATTGGAGTGCTGTAGCTTAAAGCTACTCGGACTTTTTTTAAGGGGGCTGCTTCGGTGGCCCCTTTTCATATAGGACGACAGGATAGTTTGTAGGCTTCATAAATAGTTCATAACGCATTTTGGAGTTCACAATGACACGCAAACGAGCACGCACATCTACAGGGCAATTGAAGGCTGATGATCCATCTACGCCTGACGTAAACGAAGCATGGGTAGAAGTAGAGGAAGCGCCAAGCCCAGTTGCTCCTAGTATGGTAGCAAAAAAGAAGAAGGCTCCAAAAAACGATACTCCTGATGAGTGCGTATATTTCGTATCTTCTAACGTGGAGAACGGCGCGTTCGATCTTATGATTAGCGACGACATATCAATAAACGGACGTTGGGACGCTGAACGTGCCTACGTTCATTGGCGCGTCCCACGCGAGCACAAAGAGATGGCGATGATGCACCATCATATTTGGTCGGGTAGAGTTATTTGTTGTGAGGATGACTAAATGGCTGAGGCAAGCGTACAGAAACCGTTTGTTGCGGGTAAGGAGAAATTCTCCCCGCTCGAAGACCTTGTACGATCTGCCTTAGTACGTGCGGGCAACTTCTCACCGTCACGTATTGACGGTGAAGTAATGATGATGATGATAGAACTCGGAAACCGTGTCATCGAAGATGTACGCAAGCACCCTTATTGGACAGGTGGCGAGCTCGATTACTACAACGATCCGACTGAGTTTCGCAGCATACCCGACATGATAATGATTGATGGGCTGACCGCTCACTATCTAATCCAACAGGGTTCCGAGAAGGCTATAATGTTTCTGAAACTTTATCAGTCGTTGATGACCGACATCTTATTAACACGCCAAGATAGCAATAAACGATATTCATTAAAACCTTTTGAGTACAGCAATAAGGCATACAAATAAATGTCGCGACTATCTTATGCACCCATAGCAATAGCGTCTCAAGCTACGACCTACTACGGTTTTCGTGGTATTGATAGGTCACGTGATATCGCGGCAATGGAGCGGCAGAAGGAACAAAACTTCTATACGCTTGAGAACTGTTTCGTTGACTATCGAGGGCAGTTAGTCCGCGACCCAAAGTTTTTTCTTCACACGGGTTCCAACCGCTTTCCCGTGAAGGCGTTGCGTTTCTATAACCGTGAAGGTGTTTGCTTCGCGGAAGAAGACGCAGCAAATACGCACCTTGCCTCAGACAGAGGACACCGAGTGGACGGGGCTTTCCCCAAGGACGCAATCGTCACAATGACGAACTTCAAAGGCAAGGTGCACATATTCTCGGCTGATACTCGTATGTATCGCTACGATGGTTTTGAGTTCTCTACGTCTACGGCTTCTATTAAGCCTAGCTTCGGCGTGCCGATCCAAAGAAGATTAGCCGTAGCTGGATTTAAAGACAGACCTACGACCATAGAGTTCTGCCGCGTAGATAACCCAGACATCTTTCTTTCTGAAGAAGCGATAACGGAAGAAGTCACCCGTGCAGCTTTTATCGACATATCAAACTTAATCGGGACAGCCGACCAGATTACAGGTCTTGGGACGTTCGAGGCTAACCGCCTTGCGGTGTTCACAAAAGACCAGACGCTTGTCTACATAATCGACCCTGACCTAGAGCAATGGCAGCTAGATAGCCGTGCGAACCTACGTATTGGGTGCATATCTCACAACACTATTACGAACGCCGGATCAGACCTTTTGTTTTGCTCACGACGAGGTGTTCACTCTATCATGCGATCTGAGCAGAACGGCATCACCATTGCGGAAGCCTCGCTGTCTGATGAGGTCGAGCCTCTGTATCAAGAGCTTGTAAAGACGACGCCTGATCCATCCATGATCTCGGCTGTCTACGATCAAGATACTCAGACTTACCACATCTTCTTTCCCCGCAAGGGCGGGACGCATACTAAGCGTCTAAGCATGAACTTTCGGGCAGGCTACGAGCTACGAAACTTTCAACTTGGGGATACCCTCTTGCCGAGATGTGGCACGTTTCTTGGCGGTCGCTTAATGTTTGGAACGGCTGACGGGGTTTATGAAGCTACTGATAGGGTCGTAACACAGGATACTGGGCTTGCAGATTTGCGTCGATCCCCAATGCTGGCAGAGACGCCTATTTTGTGGCTTGGCGATTTCGTCGGGACCAAGAGAACACACACGCTTATCTTGCAGGCGTCTGGACAAGGCCGCTTCTTTGTCGACGCGATGGACGAGAGCGACAGGCCAATGGGCTCGATAGAGGTAAACCTAGACAGGATAGACGGAGACAAACATTGGGGCGACGCCCCTTTGAGCTCAGACTACACATTCCCGTTCAGCCATCTTTTTCGGGGCGTTCGTCTTCGCTTTAGAACGGAAGATGGAGACACCAACAGCGACGTTATTATAATTTCGTTCGCCTTTTTAATGCACAAGGAGAGATGATATGGCCCGCCTAAAGGTCTTATACCCCGGAAACCACACCAGCAGTGGCAACATTGGCGCAGATGTCGAGAATATCGTAAGATATTTAAACTCTGCCGAGCTTGGAGACAGCACTCTAGCTGAGCTTATGAAAAAATTGTTTGATGCAGAGGGTATATTCAACGCTCCTGTGCAGCTTCGCAACGATACCACGCTGGGTCTTCAGTACAGAACTGGTACGTACACTGAGGCAGAAACTGGCTGGAAATTACTTGCTTCGGCTGCTGCCATTAGAGGAACAAGTGGCTCTGATGTAGGTACAATTGGTGCGCCATTGTTCTCTGCTCGCCAAGACTTTGTTGTAAACTCTGCTGACGCTGCTAATGTTATTGCTTACCCAACGGGTACAACTAGCTTCTCGTTTCTTCACGAACTTACAGACGCTATTGTCGTTTACTTAAACGGCGCGTTGCAGGCGACCAACACGTACACGACTGACCCAACAGCAAACACGGTAGTCCTAAGCACGGCTACCGCTGCCGACGATCTTGTCACTCTCTACAAAGTGCAGTCGTCCAACGACAGTGGCTATAAGCGCGAAGACGTACTTGCGGGTGCATCGCAAGCTGTTTTCCCTTTTGTCCACACTGCTGACCAACAGGTTCTTGTTTACCGCAATGGTGTACTTCAACGATCCGGCGGTACACATGACTACACTCAGCAGCCTGCTAACTCGACAATAACATTTACATCCGCGATGAGTGTAAGCGATTTGGTTACGTTTATTATCGTTGAAGACACATCTCAAGTTCGCGTGTCTGGTCTAATGACCGAAGATAAGTTTACGAATAGCAGCGGGTTTATTCCGTTTGGTAAGCTTGCAATAACAGACGCAGAAATTCCCACTTCAAAAGTCAATGGGATCACCGAGCTCTTAGCAAACCGTGGTCGTGTTTACGTTTCTGCTTCGGAACCTGTTTCTGCTAACGCTGGTGACTTCTGGGTTGATACAGCCGCGTCACCAAACGTGCTGAAGTTTTACAATGGAACGGGCTGGTTGCTTACGTCGCCAGACACGGGCATCCCAGCTTTTGCTACGACTAACGCTCTACAGTTCCTACGTATCAACTCTACGGGCGGCGGGCTAGAATTTGCAGACGTAGATTTTACAGCCGTAGTTCCAAAAACCTACATCGGTGCAGCCGAAGGCGTAGCTGGCCTTGATGCTACGGGCCGTCTGCCTATTGCGCAGCTACCTGATACGTTCGCTACACGTTCGTTCTTTTTCCAGAAGTCTGGGAGTATATCGAACGGGACAAACGTCATTACTCGTGGCTTTAAACAAAACATTCGCATTGACGCAATCGCCGCCAAGAGTAGTTCTGGAACTTGTAACATTCAAATGAAGATTGCTGGTTCACTTGCGGGCGACATAATCCCAGTTAGTTCAAGCCTTACTGAGCAAAACTTATCATCATCAATCGCCATTGACGCCACAACCACGTCCCGTGAAATCGCATTTGAAGTTACGTCTCAAAATTCCTTGACAGATGTTGAGGTTACATTAGCGGCAGTAATCACCAACGTTTAATAGAGGTTCTGAAATATGGCACATGGACTTTCATCAAGCCAGATGCACAAGATCGCACAATCTATGTCGGCTAAAGGCCGGAATGGAGACACCGAACTTGTGCACGTCATGCCGGAAGAATTGGCTCTTCTTGAGAAAATAGGTGCGGGGACCACAAACCCACATACTGGTCTACGTGAGTTCAACACCGCCCAAGAAAAGATCAACGCTATTATGGGCGCTGCTGATTATGATGGGTGGACATCAGAGCTAAACGACCTTGTAGCAGAACGAGATGCAGACAACTCTAGTTCCAGTAGTCCTTCATCTAGCTCAGAAGAAAGCTCCAACTCGGTTCGTCAAAATATTGCCAACAGTTTTACGCCGGATGACGGAAAGTATTATGAGGGTGGCGTGCTCTACAACGATGGTGGCTCTAGGGTTACTGAGAACACTTCGTGGCAAGATACAGCTAATGCTTCCACACCCTTTGATGGCAAAAGTTACGTAAACGGTCAGATGGTCGATGGTGACGGAAATCCAGTGACAAGTGGTCACGATAGCGTTTTCAAAACAGTCACAAATGTAATTGGCCTTGTCGCCAATCCCGTCGCCTATCTCGCAGGCAACGCGATAATGGCAGGCGCTGGGGCTGTAAACGATTACTTTGATAAAGATGGTGATGGCAGCATGTTCACCACTGATGGGAAGTCAATTTTCAGCGGGGATGGTTCTACTTCTACAAGAGCGCCTATCACGCACGGGAGGGCTAACAAGTCTAAAACGTCATCAGCTTCAGATGAAGACACTACGGATACTACGGATACTACGGATACTACTGACACAGATGAAAATAACGGCTCTGAGGCCGCTACGTATAGCTCAATAGAGGGTGACTTTGGGTACGCTAATAAAAGTAGTTTTAGCAGCCGTCTCAATGGATCGCAGCTATTGAGCTACAACTATGCTGACGGCACAGGAAAACCGACAGGAACATACAATGGTAACGAGAAGCCATTTCATATCTCGATGTCTCAAGAAAACGCAAGAGCATTTTCTATGAGCGAGCAAGGATCGAACCTTATAGATCAGTTGATTGCTGATATGCCTGCTGACATTATGGATGCGCTGAACGGCAATATCTCAATGTTCACGACCTCTGACAACAAAGTTGCCGTCGTAGCTGGAGACCCATCGAGCGGTTTTATTGAGGCTACGTATGAAGCTGATCAGGATGGCATGACCACTGCTATGGGTGATATCAACACAATGTTGGACTACGTTAAATCTGAAAGCGACACTAACATCGACGGCGGTTTCATGGGGCGCGTACAATCCTACAACCAATTCAAGGGGCAAGGTACGCCTAGTCTTCAAATAGAATTGACAAGCCTACAAAATGAAATGGCACAATACACTCCTGATAGTCCTCAGTTCAAATCCGCAAAAGAAGCAATGCTTGCTATCCAAAGAGAGTTAGCACGAAGAACACGCAGCGGTTCTGAGACTTCAGCCGCGAACTCGGTTGATGGTGTGACAAGCGCAGTAGCGTCTTCCGCACAGAACCTAATATCTCAGTCTGCATAAGGGACGACGGAACCCATTGGCTTAACTACAGTCTTTAATAAGGCCCGAAAGGAATAACGAATGGCATTTTCAGCGGAAATATTCGGCCCCAACACGGGCACGTCAATCGCTAAACGTAAAGCTGCGTCCACATCTGACATGCTGTCAGACGAAGGACGTAACGGCGACAGCATGATGATACATGCGTCTCCCTTTACGATGAAGCTTCTCCAAGACATCGGCGGCGCTGGTACAAAGAACCCTAAAACCGGGATGCTTGAGTTCTACAACGTAGATGAAATGATGATGAAGAAAATGGGATACTAGATTGTCGCGTTGGTTAGATAAGGTAGAGGTAATAACCAACCTCTTTAAGCTAGATGAGTATTATAAATCTAAGCCGATTTTTTTACTCGCTAACTCTGTTTTCCCTGCGCTCAAAAACGACAAGTATGTGGCCTACACGTCGGGCTCAGAAATTAAAGGTTTATGTACGTATGCCTTTTTAACGGATGAAGAAATAGTGAATAATGAATTTGATGGTGAAACAGTTTTTGCGCGAGATGAAGGTTCAAATCTTCATTTCTGCCAGTTCCTTTGTCATGGAACTAAGCGAGACGTTTTCAAATTTGTTAGAGAAATTCAACGAACTCTCTCAGAGAAGTACCCCGACTACATGAACGCGTCGGGTACACGAAAGAAAAGCGGGTCTACGCGTCCCGAACTTTGGTTCAGAAAGGACTTAACATGAGCCGCTTATACAATCCATTCATGCCGACAATCTCATTCGTGAGCGGCCTTTTACGTGATGACGACGGCGGCGGCGGTGGCGGCGGTGGTGGCGGTGGCAACAACAACACCACGACTGTTCAGTCAGGCGATACGCTTTCTGAAATTGCGGCAGCCAACAATATGTCAGTTGAAGAACTGGCAACGGCTAACAACATTACCAACCTAGACAGCATCCAAGCGGGTCAGACTTTAGACTTGTCTGGCGCAAACTCTGGGAGCTCTACGTATAATAATAATGTGGGCACTGGCGGCATTGGTAGTAATAATAGCAGCAGCAGCGGCAGCAGCAGCAGCGGCGGTGAAGGTTCGGCTTCTAGTGGTACAGAAGTCCCCGGTGATGGAATTACTGGTCAGATAAATACGAATATGTTCGCTACTGATGGTGAAGGAGAGGGCGGGTTTGATACTACTACTAACAACAGTGGTGAAAACTACACACCTACGCTTGCTCAGCTTAATGAACAACTCGCAGCAGCGGGTCAGACAAACCTTACGGATAATACTAGCAGCAATAGCTTTGGAACAGCGGCGGCGGGAAATACTTACGGTGATGCGTTCGGAACTGCCGATAATCAAGATACCCTAGCTAAGTACACTGATGGTGAGGAAAACGGCTTAGACGCACTCGCAACAGATCTAGTAGACGGCGGTGGTACTTTTGATGGTCCGGCTATTATCGGCTTGGTGAACGCTAAAGACGAAGGCAACACAAACACTGACAGTTTAACCAACTCATCCGACAGTCTAAATGCCACATTAGCTTATGCGAACGGCGATCAAAATGTCATCGCTGACCCCGACAAAACTGACCCCGCCAACACCGGCACAGGTTCTTTAGACGCAGCAGCATCTTCTAATCAAGGTGGTGGTGGTGCTGATGGTGATGATACTGTCGTCACTGACACTTCAACAGTTGATGGCCCAGCGGAAACCGCTGCCAACAATGCCGCCACCCAACTTGGTGAACGAGCCGATGGTATAGATAAAATACTAATTGAACAGTATGGCTGGACTATGGGTCCAGACGGAGATGCTATCAGGCCCGGCACAGGTTCTTTAGACGCAGCAGCAGCTTCTAATCAAACCAACACTATTCAGGGAAGTACAAACATTCTTTCTGGCACTGGTTCTATAGACCAAGCAGCAGCTTCCAACGGCGGCACTGACACTTCAACGCTTGATGGCCCAGCAGCAGCCGCTGCCGATAATGCTGCCACCCAACTTGGTGAACGAGCCGATGGTATAGATAAGATACTAATTGAGCAGTATGGTTGGACTATGGGTCCAGACGGAGATGCTATCAGGCCAGCCGATGATGGAGGCGATGTTACTGATGGTGACGGAGTGGGCGGTGGCTTCTCCCAAGAGTTTAATGGCGTTGTTTACACCGACGAGGCTGCATACAATGCGGCTGTCGCGGCAGCAGAGGGTGGTGGAGATAACGACGTTGGTTTCTCAAAAGAGTTTAACGGCGTTGTTTACACCGACGAGGCTGCATACAATGCGGCTGTCGCAGCAGCATCTTCTAATCAAGGTGGTGGAGATGGTGATGACGACGGTGGCTTCTCAAAAGAGTTTAACGGTGTTGTTTACACCGACGAAGCTGCATATAACGCGGCTGTTGCGGCAGCAGCGGGTGGAGACGGCGAAGACAATGCAGGCTTCTCAAAAGAGTTTAACGGCGTTGTTTACACCGACGAGGCTGCATACAATGCGGCTGTTGCGGCAGCAGCAGCGGGTGGAGACGGCGAAGACAATTTCTGGGGTGACGGCGAAGACGTTGATGCGAACGGAATAACATTTCCGTTCACCTACAACGGTGTAACTTACAACACCGCCGAAGAATTTGACGCGGCCTTTGGTGGCTCTGACGCAATAGATACTGGCGCAGGTGGAAGCGATGTCGACAGTACGGGCGGTGCGGCAGATGATGCTACGTTTGTCGATACCAACCAAGACGGTGCGATCACTTCACTTGAGCAAGAAATTGCAAACTTGCGATCTCAGTTAGCAACTCTGACAGGTGCAAATACAAACGAAACAACAGGAATGTCTCGTGAGGAAATCATTTCAGCTATTAATTCTGCCATGAAATCTAACTCAAGTGGTTACGACCCGATGGCATTTATGAACGCGTTTGGTTTCTCGATGCAGCCTTCCTATTTTGGCAATACAATACCTACTTTCCAGAGTGAGAACGGAGTGTATAGCCGTCGGGCAGTTAAGGATAAAGACACAGGTGAAATCCGTTACGTCAACGTTCCAATAGCTAACGGTGGCGGTCAAGGCATAGGGCAGTATAGGCAAAACCGCCGTCAGGGTTTCGGGTCTTTAGTTTAAGGGAAAGCTAATGGGTAATTTTTTAACTGATATGTGGAGTGCGGCAACGGAAAACCCTTTCGATACTATAGAGGGTATTCTAAAAATCCGTGGCATGATCCAAGCCAACAACGCTTCGGATGCTGCCACTGGCGAACTTTCTACACTTACCGCTTCCGAGATAGACCGCAACAATGAAGTCGCCAGCCTTTTTGCTGAAGGCGGCGCTAACATGGAAGACAACCTACAACGGTTGTTGGATGAGTACGGATCGTTTGGTCAAGTCACCCCAGAAATTGTGGAGACGATGACCAAATACTTTGCTGACCAAAGAAGCAGTGAAGAAACAGCCAATATATCCGAAGTCAATAAGATGACTGAAGAAGACGAGATGCGTCTAAAAGGCTACGAGGGCGCGTTCCGCAATTACGCTAACGACAAGCTTGAGGGTTCTGAGGATACCATCTACGGTCGTGATGCCCTAGCTAAAGACAACGCTCCTAACACTTTGGATTTTGCGCAACTACAGGATAGCTTGACTAACAAGTTTTGGCAGATGCGAAGCCAAAATACTTCCCGCGAGCTTGATAACCAGTACGCTCGTATAAATGCACGTATGCCAGATGGAATGGAAAACTCAACGTTTGCGGTTCAAATGGAACGCCAGTTTGCAGACCTCTCTAGCGTCAAGGCAAACGAAGATATGCTTGCAAGCGTAGGTGACGCCCAGAATTATATTGCTGGCCTGCAAACTGCCGCTTCAAACGCGCAAAATATGACAAACGCTGAGCGTAACATGGAACGTAACTTGCTCGATGATATCATGGGCAGAACAACTGCGGGCTTAAACAACGAGATAAACACTGGTCAGTATGGACAGAATTTCTCAGAGAACATTAACTCGATGCGCGGAAAAGCTATTGGCGAAGCAAGTGCTATAGACGGGATGCGTAACAACACTGGTATGACAGACTACTACAACGGCTTGTCTGGCGTCTCGGCTGAAAATAGTTTGGGTAGTGCTTTCCTCTCTCAGGTTCAGGGATTGACTACGGCTCCGTACACCTACGCGGCGAACGGCATGAATACAGTGGACAATACTAACGCGCTTAATGCCCTTAGTAATTCAGCTACAAACGCCGCTTCCCTAGCAGCGGGTAATACTGGGTCTGCTGGTAAGTGGTTCAACGATTTCCATTCCAACTACCTGTAAGGTTAGGATACTAAAATGGTTTTTAATTTCGGCGCATGGGATCAAGGCGTAGATAAGAGCAAGTCTGAGTTCAAAGCAAAGCGTGCTGAAAATGCTAACCTTTACGCTGACTACATCAGGCAAAACCCAGACAGTTCAGTCGAGCAACGTGCAGCGTTTTCGCAAAACCTAGCGGGCAACAGTAACTTCCTCAAGAACGCCATGCCTACGCGTGACGTGATGATGCAGAATGTTTCGCGTAGAAAAACACAGGTTGCTGCTGCCGCTGCCTCTCGCAAACGCGCCGAGCTTAACAGCAACATAGCCTTGGCAAAAAACTTAGCTCCCGTCTATAGCGCTGGGCTACTCGCTGGTGGAGAAGCGCAAGCTATGTCTTCTATCACTGAGTTATCTGGTGGCGTCCTTCCGGCTGCTGCCCTGCCACTTGTTCAACAGTTCGGTACAGCGCAAGCAAAGCAAACGTTCAATGCTTCAATGCAGCCTAAGTTTGATATGTGGAAGACAGCAGGCGCTCGACCAGAAGACGTAAAGCAGTGGGGAACTGGTGTAAGCGATGGGGCAAAGCCCTTCCTAAACGAATGGATTTCGCAAGCTACGGCTACCATGCAAGGCATGGGAAATAGCCAGTACGCGTCAGCTATGGATCAGGGCGTGCGGTTAGCCAATGATGGCGATAAGGTAGCTCTTGATAACTTTTTGAGTAACTTGGCTAAGGTAAATCCGCATCTCGCAAATAATCCTGAGAAGTTAAATTCAGTTACTAGGGACTTAACCGCTGCTTTCAATGTTGGGTTAGCGGACAAGAATAAAAAATTAGATGCTGCTGTAAAAATTGGTGTGACGGCTGCCGCCAATGGCTTCACAAGTGGAGCCTATCAAAGTCCAGAGCAAGCATATGATGCGGTTGTCGCGGAAGGTCTAAAAGCAGACCCTAACTTCGAGCTAACCACAGAGCACAAAGTCCAAATAGACAACGCCTTCAACACCCATCTGCAACAGCTAAACAAACTACAAGATTTCCAAGAGCAAGCGGAGGTGACGAAAAATGCCGTAGCAAATACGAAAGACCAGTTCAACGCTTTTGGTGGGGATAATCAAAAGGCTCTGAAGGTCGCAGAGTTTTACGCGCAGCAACTCGTTCCGGAAGACCAAAAACAACGTGGCGATAGTCTCGAACGTAAAACAGCCGAACTCGTTTCTGATGTAAATGAGTTTGCAAATAGGTATAACGTCCCTCTTACCGAGGTTGGCGACGATGGCACAACATTCAAGGCACTAGCCGATGCTGTGTCGAACGCTGCAATAGACTTTGATGGCGACATTGCGCAAGTAAAAGATCAATTTCTGCGTACAGAAGCAAACAGGATTATGGCACAACGTGCGAAAAACCCATCGGATTTACATGCGCAGGCATTTCAAGCAGCGTTGAATGGTCGAACGCTAGAAGATGTAACCAAAAGAGGTGGGACGGCAGAGTTTAAGAGTGCGTATGACGCAAAGCTACGAGAGCTTACGATTGCGTCTATAGACGTGTTAGAAGAGGTAGCTTACAGCCCAGCGACTATTGGCGACGAAATCGAAAAGACAGCGAATAAAGCAAGCGAAGTAGTAAAAGAAGCTTTAGGTCCGGGTGCTGAAGGCGAAGACCTATTTACAAACGCAAATAAGCTCATAGATGAGGTTTACGGGGGCGGCCCCGGCACGGGTTCAAGTGCCAATAATCCTAGTTTGCCAGAAATTTCGTCAAGGTCTTCTGACCAAGCTGGTCGATTGACTGAGGCAGCAAAGGCAATATCTTTAGCAGGCCGATCTCTTGAAGAGCGCATACGTATGGCGTCCGCGCAAATTAATAGAAAACAATTTTTGGCAATGCCTAAAGAGGTACAGGCAGTCGAACAACAAATAAATTCTATGGAGAAACAGAAAGCATTGCTCATAGAACAGCTTAATAAAATCCGAAAAGTGCACGGAGAAGTTGTAGGCCAGACAATGCAATTTACTACGGGCGCGATCAATGTAGATTATACTGTAGATGATTTGGACGCAGTAGCAGATATTACAGTGATGAATTTGAAGGACTACAAACAAGCAACTGCTTCTCAGCTAGAGCAAGCTATTGAGAACGCAATAGAGCAATCACTTGGCCCAGATACAGATGAGTTCCGAAGAAAAGAAAAGAAAGCAATTAGCAAAGAGTTGAAGAGGATTATCACTGAGAGAATGTCTGGCAGCGGCAGCGCTACGTTCAACACTACATTCCTCAACGAAAATAAAGTTAATCCAAGTTTGGTAGGTAATAGCAAGGTCGATCCTAATGGAGTGTTTAGCCCAAACCGCGCTCCATAAAACCAATAAGGACGACAGCAACGGGTGCTCCACGTAATTTAACCATATCAGGTTAAATGGAGTACCTAGATGTCTGACTTTGACGATTTTGATAGCTATTTTGGCGCGAACACTTTTGAGTTCAACGATGACTACACCAATAAAACAGGTGTAGACTTAATCCAAGACCCTCAGGCAGTAAGCGATGTACGCAACTACTATGAGGCTAAGGGTGAAACGTTTTCTTCCGACAAAGACCTTTGGGATCGGTTCTATAAAGACCGTCGTTGGAGAGATACAAACACTATTTCAATGGGCCTCGGTGCGGCTGAGTACGCACTAGCGGGTGATAGCCAAAAGCTACAAGCACGTCTGTCAAAGATGTGGTCGAACGCCCCCTCACGTGGCGGCATCTTTGAAAAAGTTACGGACTACGGTCTCGCGGGTGTATTGGACCCGATTAACCTAGTCGGTGGCGTAGGTATCGCAAAGAAGGGCACGCAAGTTTATAGGGCTGGTCGTGCCGCAATGCAGACGACCGCACAAGCAACAAAAGCGGGCGTTAAAGCGGGCGCTATCCAAGGTGCTAAGACCGAAGCCGCATTGAACGCTGGCATAGGCGCAGGCTTTGACGCCGGACAACAAGCTGCTGAAATTCAACAGGGCGTTTCTGACGAGTTTGATCCTGTTCGGACAGCAATGTCTGGGGCTCTCGACGCCACGATTGGAGGAGTAGTCGGCCTCGGTGTCGGCGCGTTCCAAGGCAACAAAGCAATCAAACAACTACGTGATTGGCAAAGAAATTCTCCTTTAGGTCAGAATATTACTACTCGATCTGCAAGGTTGGAAACCGAAATTGAAAGCGTTAGCGCAGACCTGGATGCGTCTACGAGCGCGATGGAACGCGAAGACCTTACGGATCACCTCACATCACTACGAACTGAACTCAATCAACTTGAGGGCTTAGGTGTCAACATCGACGAGATGGACGCACGTCTTGATGAGATGTCGAGCGGCTTTCAAGCTCAAGCCAAGACAGACCCAGAAGGCGCACGTCAAAAGTTTGAGGCCGATTATCAGGCGCTTCTAAAGCAACGTGACGAAATGATCGACAGTGCTGATCTTGACAACATAGTCGATCCTACAGGCGCAGCCCCATCTCCACGCCAAGGTCCAGAACAACCAGATACTCCCCAACCAAAGGCTCCCGAAGCTGAGGCGACAGGCGACACGACACCACAATCAGGCGACACGTCGCCTACTACTACCACTAAGAAAACCACGACTGAGGTTGAGAACGAAGCAACAGGCACGAAGACCACTACAACCACAGAAGGTCCAGAGGCTGAGGTTGAGGCTGAGGTAGACGTTACGCCGACCCCGTACAAATGGGGGGGCAAGAAAGTATCTCAGGCCCAAAAGCTAGAGAACGACGGCAAGATAACTGTAGACGAAGTTGGTCGTCTCGTAACTCAGGGCGTTTTAGAAGTAACGGATAACGGCAATATCAAGCAACGCTACGGAAAAGGCGACACTGCTTATTCGCGTGTTCAGGGATACATCTCAAACCGTGACGCTGGGGTAAAAACTACGGACGTAGATGTAGGAGTAGCCGACAGCGCACCGCCTAAAATTAAAGATCGTCCGCCATTAGACGCGAAAACACCAAGTAATAACGCACCCGTAGATAACACTTCCCCCAGCGACGCGGGTACTGCACCAGCAGACGTAGATTTAGACAGCCAAGCCAACGAAGAATTTGCAAAACTTTACGATATAGGAATGGCGGCTGGTGCTGATTGGTCGGTTATGGCTCCGCGACTTTTAGGGTCGGCAAAAAATGCGCTGCCTAGTCAGGTTTACCGACGTGTAGCTGAAAAGTTCGGTGCGGTTGTAGAGCTAGAGAAGATGGGCAAACGCGCCCCCAACGCCAAACAAGTTGACGCGCTACGCGCAGACTTCTTGAACCGTGAAGTTACGACCCCAGACGTAGCGGGTGGCACAGCCACACGCTCCGCTGACCGCTCAGCTAAAGTTGGCGAAGTTCTCGAAAAGGGCGACGTTGCTGCTGGTCTTGGCCCAGATGGACGAGTGCAAGGAGTATTGCGTCCCGGCTTTGACACAGGATCAGGTGACGGACGTACTGTCTCGAAAAGAGCCGACGTACCACAAGAAGCGTTGTTTAATTCACAGGCTGCCGTAGCCCGCGCATCCGAAGACGCCAACTTAGGTAAGCAAAAATCCATCTACGACTTCACTGCTTCTGGACGTGAGAGTTCTGGCAGGGTTGCAGATGGTAAGCGACTAGAAAAGGGTCAGACCGCCTTCTACGTTCCTAACGCTAAGAAATATTTTGTCAGTAAAGATAATGCCGAGAAAGCAGCGGGTATTCGTGGCGATAAAAAAGCAGAGCCAATCTTTAACACACCTACGGATAAAGTAGATAAGCCTCAAGTTTTGACGGATGCTAATTATGAAGCCGAACGTGCGAAGATAACCAGCGATTTTATTAACGATCCATCTAAGTCTACGGACGATCTCGACGCGGCTCTTCAAGAGCTA
>MDSY01038379.1_pt1 | contig 18754 bp, 23 predicted proteins | sample 811131 | NCBI WGS metagenome assembly MDSY01 (sample SAMN05326643, study PRJNA326480) | marine metagenome | isolation source: seawater | place: Atlantic Ocean: South West | collected 2010
AATGGGGAAGATAAAATTTAACTTAGAATTTGGAGGGTTTTATGACTCAGTCCATTCAAATATCATTGATGATGCAATAAGAAATTCGTTTCAAGATGATGATTTTGATTCATTCTATGAATCAAATGAATATAATACACTTAATTGGAAATTTATTCATGCTCAGTATTGTAAAATATACATAGACATATTAAATCATGAGCTTGATTTGAATTTAAAGTTTATTAAATTAAATAGTCCAGACTTTTACAATTTTGAAACTGACAAGATTGAAGCTGAAATATCTGACAAAGAGTTTAATAAATTAAAGTCAGAGTATCTAAACTCAAAAGAGTTCATTGATTATGTTAATGAAAGCTCAAAGTCATATGACGGATTTATCAGCTTTTACAATGGTATTGAGGCGGTAAAAAAAGAAGATGAAATACTGTTAAATTATATGTTCAATTATATATTATTGAGTATTTCTGATGATATACAAATGGCTATTTATGAGGTATTGGACGAAGTTGGCAGTCTGGTGATAAATTAATTAATGTTAATAAAATGTTTACAACACTTGCGTAAGTAGTTTAAGTTTAGTACATTTATAAAAATTATAAATTATGGCAAATTATTATAGTAAAGATCAAATTGATTCTGTAATCAATTTAAAAACGCATGAGGTTGAAGCTCTGCGTAAAGAAATAAAATCTTTAGAAGAAAAACTTAAAAAATCAGACATGATGTTAATGTGGTACAATGACTTTGTAGATTTAATACAAGACCAACACAATAATATCTATAATTCAGCGTGTGAATATGCTGATGAAAAAGAATACAGAATACTTAACTTTTAATTGAATAAAAAATGGAAAACTTAACAAAGAAACAAATTATTAATTATGCGAGGTGGGTCTATAACGAATGTGATGACCCAATTTGTGAAATAGAGTGGTTAGTACAACAAATACTTGACACTAAAAATAATAAAATAGAAATCATAAAAGATTTTACCGAAAGTGTAAAAGATGGTTTGTTTATGAATGAATTAAATTAAACTTAAATTAAAATGAAAGCAATAATTCCAAAGTTAGACAAACAATGGTGGTATAACACGCAATATAATAATCAAACAACTAAATAAAATGGAATACAAAAACTATGTCAATTCAATTATTACTGAGATCGATAATGAATTAAAAACTCCTTACAATAGATATCAAATGATTCTTATAATTAGAAAACATGGAGATGATGAATTTGAAACCGCAAATGATGTATGGGACTTAGCTATGCAAACAGATTCTGAAGTAGCGGGTAATCTTCAAAACATGAAAGAATATTATATAAGAATTCAAAAGCAATATCATTATGAAACGGAATCATAAAGGAACTTATACAATAGAACAAGACCATTATACATTAGCTATAATGTACACTTACTATTCTGATGACGGAGACTATTTTAATCCTCCAGAAGAAGACTTTGAAGTTACAGATATAGAGTACAATGGCATGGATATTACGGATTTTTTCTGGGATTATTTAGATGGTAGTAGCTTATGGTATGAAGCCCTTGAGTATGCAAGAGATAGACAGGAATAAATTTTGCAATGTAAAATAGATAAACTACTTTTGTACAAAACATTAACATTTAATCAAATCAACACATGAAAAAAGACATATTTGATCAGTACGCAGATGCGATAGCAAAACAACTTCATATAACACTTGACCAAATTTTTTCTGGTGATAGGCGAAGAGATATTGTTGATGCAAGACAAATGCTTTATTTCATCTGCATGGAAAGGCCTATTAGAATCAGTTTTATTCAAAGATTTATGGAGGAAAATGATTGCCCTGTAAAGCACAGTACTATTATTCATGGATACAAAAGAGCTAAAAAATTAATTGACAACGATCCAGACTATAAAAATATTATAGACCAAATTCAAAAAGAGAATGCACAAGTATCATCATATTGAAGACATATTAAAACAAGCTCTTGAAGACCAGAAATCAATCACGACTATTCTTCCAAAAGGATTAGCAGTTATTGGTAGAGGAATTAAGATTCAAAAGTTTGCTGATAAGACAGAAATATTGAACATGGGCAAAGGCGGAATGTACTACTTAGAATGTGATGATGCAGAGTATGGGTTTTTTGCTGAGCATGGTTGGATTCAAGGATCAAAACATATTGCTTTAAGTAATTGTCTACATAAATTAACACTTGTAGAGGACAGAATTAAGGAAGAGATGAACACTCGAAAGAATGACAAGCACATTCAAAACATGAAAAACAGAAGAGAAGGACTTTTAAAAAAATACTTTCTTATTAAACAAGAATTAAATTAAATATAAATAAATGAAACAGAACTCAACATTTGAAACTTTAGGTCAACTTAAAGTTTCCGACAAGACTCAAAAGAAAGGTAGATTTTCATATCTATCATGGGCATGGGCTTGGCACATCTTAAAACAAAACTATCCAGAAGCTCAGCGTAAAGTATATGAGAATCCTGATGGAGTTCCATATTTCAATGATGGCAAGTTTGCTAATGTAAAAGTTGGAATTACAATCAATGGATTAGAGCATATTGATTACCTACCGATTACTGACAATTCAAACAGGTCTATCCCTTTGGTAAAAATAACATCATTTCAAGTTAACACCGCTATACAAAGGTCAACTGCTAAAGCTATTGCCCTTCATGGACTTGGATTATCTTTATGGATTGATGAAGACACAACTAAGTGTTGGGGGACTCCAGATGCACCGCCCTCATCAAATGCTGAAAAGAAAAAAGATGATAGATATACCATATTAATTAATGATCCAGATAAGTGGGACGATATGATGAACTATGTAATCAAGTGGAAAGCCAAAGGTTTAACTTGGATTATAAATAATATCAGCAAAGAGTACATCATTACAGAAGATGTAGAAAATCAAATCAAAATTAAATTAAATGGAAAAGGAAAGAGTACTAAAAAAACTACAAAACGATAAAGATTATTACGGAGAGTTTGGTAAAAAGTATTTATCTGCATCAAATGTTCGTAGTTTATTGTATGAACCTACACGATATGGCCAATTTGAGAAGACTCTTCCTTTAATACAAGGAGGGTATTTTCATACCTTGATGCTTGAGCCAGAAAAACTTAAAGAATATCATGTACTTGACTGTAAAACCAGAAACAACAAAGAGTTTAGTGGATACAGAGCTGAGAACAACTTACATCAGTATGATATTTTATTGTCGCATGAGGTCGAAAAGATTAACACATGGGCAGATAAAATAAACTCAAACTTTGAATTATATAATATGATATATGACTCAAAGAATAAGTTTGAAGTTCCAAACATAACTACCATTGGCGGATTAGATTGGAAAGGTAAATGTGATATTCTGGGAGAAGATTATGTATATGATTTAAAAACTTCTGGAAACATTCATAAATTTCGTTGGTCATGCAAAGAGTATTGTTATGATGCTCAAGCATATATTTACCAAACTTTATTTAATAAGCCAATGAGATTTATAGTCATTGACAAAACAACATTAGAAATTAAAATATCTGATTGTTCTGAAGAGTTTATTGAGAGCGGTCAACAAAAAGTAGAAAATGCAATCAAAGTTTATAAAAAGTTTTTTAGCAATGAAGCAGATGATGACATTGATAGCTTCATATATAGAGAAAGGTTATAATAAAAGTATACAAGTAGAAGTTCCAAATACTTGCATGAGTAGAAATGATAAGGATAAACTTATTGTTGCTACTATTAATTTCTTGGAGCATAACATAAAAATAAATGACAATGAGTAACAATCAGAATCAAAAACCTATTTACGTTGGAAGTGGCGTTGAGAAGTTTGACGGGGATCTAATCGAAGTTTCAGTTTGTTTATCAGACTTACCAGCAGAGCATCGCTTTGAGTATAATGGTAAGTGGTATGCAAAGCTAAAGATCAATCGTAAAAGAGAGACAGATGAATATGGTAAAACACATTCAGTATCTATCAATACGTGGAAGCCAGATCAAAAGCAAAATGAAAAACAAGTAGCTACCCCCGTAGCACAAGAAGAAAATGGCGATTTGCCGTTTTAATTAAATTAAATGTTGTAATTAAGGGGTAGACAGAATGTGAATGCTCTTACCTACCTCTTTTTTATGACTTAAATGACAAACAGAACAATTAATTTAGGGAACAAGTAAAATATATTACTATATAATTTTTTTATATATAATTATCTATTTATTTCTGTCATTTCAGTCATTTAAGAAATTAAATAAAATATTATTGAATGGAGATAACTATATTTAAAGATATTAAAGAAACCTCTCAACCTTTTTATAGAGATGTTGATATGATCCTTGACAGGATTAGAGATGGAGCTTCTAAAGACATTATCAAAAGAATACGCTCAGAAAAAGATAAAGAGAAAATAAATAATTTAAAACAACAACTACCAGCTGTATGTTTTAGTGGTAAATTTACTAAACGTAACGATAAATCCTTAAGCCATCATAGTGGATTAATTTGTTTAGATTTTGATGGTTATCCAAATAAAAGAGAATTACTGCAGGAAAAAGAAAAACTTGCAAAGAATAAATATGTTTATTCAGTATTTATATCTCCAAGCGGTAACGGATTAAAAGCCGTAATTAAAATTCCACCAATTCCAGAAAACCATAAAAACTATTTCCTTGGATTAGAAAAACATTTTTCTTCAGAATATTTTGATATTACATGTAAGAATGTTTCACGTGTATGTTATGAAAGTTATGATCCATTAATTTATGTAAATGAAAACGCAAGTGTCTGGGATAAATTAGAAGACAAAGAATATAATGAAGTGGTTAAGCATGTAGATATGCAAACCATACCTGTCACAGATGAAAACAAAATTGTAGAAATTTTAGTTAAGTGGTGGCAAAAAAAATATCCTATGATGGAAGGAGTAAGAAACAATAACATTTACGTGTTGGCTTCTGCTTTCAATGACTTTGGAGTAAATCAAACCTTAGCTGAATATATAATGTCAAGTTTTGAAACTGCTTCATTTAAAAAAGAAGAAATCAAAAGGACAATAACCTCTGCTTATGCTAATAAGCAAAACTTTGGTACTAAGTATTATGAAGACGAAGAAAAAGTCAACATGATTAAAGTAAAGTTGAAGCGAGGTGTATCAAAAAAAGAAATTAAAACTCAGCTAAATGAAGTTGACCCTATCATTGTTGAGAATGTAGTAAACAGATTTGAAGACGAACAATCTAATCATAAGTTTTGGACAAAGAATGAAAAGGGAGTAATTAAAATAGTCCATATTTTATTCAAGCATTTTTTAGAGGAGAATGGTTTTTATAAGTTTAATCCAGAAGGTAGTAAGAATTATGTGTTTGTAAGAGTAACCAATAATTTGATTGACCATACTGCAGAAAAAGAAATAAAAGATTTTATATTAAATTATTTATTAGAGGTTGATGACTATACTGTATATAATTATTTTGCAGAACACACCAGATACTTTAGAGAAGAGTTTTTAACTTTATTGAATTCTATTGAAGTTTATTTCATTGAAGACAGTAAGGACACTTCATACTTATATTATCGTAATGGAGCTGTAAAAATTAAAGAGAACTCTGTAACTATGATTGACTATCTTGACTTAGGTGGTTATGTGTGGAAAGATCACGTAATAGACAGAGATTTTGCGTTTTGTGAAAGTATACATTGTGATTATCAAAATTTTATAACTAACATATGCGGTGGAAATGAAGAGAGAACGTTGTCTATGAGAAGCACCATAGGATATATGTTACATGGTTGGAAAAACTTAGCATATTGTCCTGCTATAATATTAAATGATGAAGTTATATCTGACAATCCTGAAGGCGGAAGTGGTAAAGGATTATGGATCAATGGACTAAGTCAAATGAAAAAAGTCGTTATTATAGATGGTAAGTCTTTTAATTTTGAAAAATCATTTGCATATCAACTTGTTTCTGCTGACACACAAATACTAACTTTTGATGATGTTCGCAAACATTTTGACTTTGAAAGATTATTTTCTGTTGTAACAGAAGGATTGACTCTTGAAAAGAAAAACAAAGACGCCATTAAAATACCTTTCAGCAAGTCCCCTAAAATTGCCATAACTACTAACTATGCCATCAAAGGTAAGGGGACTTCGTTTGAAAGAAGAAAATGGGAATTAGAATTAGCGCATCATTATAACAAAGATTACACTCCTTTAGAAGAGTTTGGTAAAATGATGTTTGGGGATTGGAATGATGAAGAGTGGTGTCAGTTTGATAACTATATGATTCAATGTCTTCAGCTTTATTTAGAAAAAGGATTAATAAAAAGCTCATTTGTAAATCTTAAGATACGTAAATTATCTGCAGAAACTTGCCATGAGTTTATTGAATGGTGTGGAGTCTTAGGAGATACCACACATGATAAACTTAAGGTAGGAGGTAAAGTGAATAAAGCAGATTTATATATAGATTTTATTGAAGACAATCCTGATTTTGCTCCTAAGTCAAAACTAACTGTTAGCAGAACTAAATTTATGAAATGGGTAACTGCTTTTAGTCAGTTTCAATATGAATGTAAACCAGAAGAGGGAAGGTCAGAGTCTGCACGTTGGGTAAGATTCAGATATAAGCATGAATTAGAAAAACAAGGAGATTTATTTTGATGTTTAAATATAGAGATTATCAGAAATCAATTATTAGACAAGGGTCTAAGATATTAAATAAACATAACTTATTATACTTAGCTATGGAAGTAAGGACGGGTAAAACTTTTACAAGTCTGGGGATCTGTGCTAAAATAAAAGCTAAGAATGTTTTATTTATTACAAAGAAAAAAGCTATTAGTAGTATTGAAGATGACTTTAATACTTTAAATCCAGGATATAAAATTACTGTAATTAATTATGAAAGTTTACATAAAATATCTACTGATCAACACTTCAATGTAATAATATTAGATGAAGCTCATTCTATTGGAGCGTATCCTAAAAAGAACAAACGTTGTTTACAAATACAAAGTTTAATTCTTATTCATAACTCAAAAGTTATATTGCTATCAGGAACACCAACTCCAGAATCTTACTCTCAAATGTATCATCAGGTTTGCTCTATTCCTGGTAACCCTTTCTCTGAGTATAAAAACTTTTATCAATTTTGTAAAGATTATGTAGATGTCAAACAGCGTAGAATAAATGGTTTGTTTATGAATGATTACACAAGAGGTAGAGATTCTATTTTAAAAGAAATGAAACCATATACAATTTCATTTAGTCAAAAAGAAGCAGGTTTTGTGGTGGACACTAATGAGAAAGTTTTGTGGGTTGATTTAGAAGACTCAACAAAAGAAATGATTAAAACTTTGAATAAAGACAGAATACTTAGAGGGTCTGAAGAAGTTGTTTTAGCTGACACTCCTGTTAAGCTCATGACAAAAACACATCAATTATGTTCTGGTACAGTTAAGTTTGAGTCAGGAAAATCTCAAATTGTAGATTTATCCAAAGCTAAATTTATATATAAAAATTTTAGCAATAAAAAAATAGGAATATTTTATAAGTTTAAGGAAGAATTAAATGCACTAAAAGAGGTGTATAAAGATGAACTATGCACTGACCTTGAGACCTTTAACTCAACGAATAAAACCATAGCTTTGCAGATTGTTAGCGGTAGAGAGGGAATATCTTTACGTCAAGCTAAAGCTTTAATATACTACAATATAGATTTCAGTGCTACCAGCTATTGGCAAAGCAGAGATCGTATGACAACCAAAGATAGACTCTATAATAAAATCTATTGGATTTTCTCTAAAGGAGGTATTGAGGAAGACATATATAAGGCTGTTATAAAGAAAAAAGACTACACCTTAAATCATTTCAAAAGAGATTCATTAAATTTGTAACATGAGGTTTATTAAGTTTTCATTAATTTGGATTAGTCAAAATTTAGCAATACCTTTTTGGGTGGTAGGACATATTCATTTGTCTATTCATAACTTTCATAACTTGATTGAATTAATATCTTCAATAGGTATGAATTTAATAGTGGCAATAGGATTTGTATTAGATTACAGAAATGACAGAGCAGCAAATACAAGCAAAGAAGATTAAAGAGTTAGAGGCTGAGGGTTATTATGTAATTAAATTAACGCTTACCAATAAGAATGGAATTCCTGATTTAGTAGCTATCCCAAAAAATTGTGACGTAGAATTTATTGAAGTTAAAAAACCTAATGGTAAACTTTCAAAGCTACAAGAATATAGAATAGATGAACTAAAAAAACATGGAGTCAAAGTTGAAGTATTCAAAGGATATGACATATGATATTGAAGAGGGTTATACGTCAGCTTTGGAAAGAATGCCTGCCGCCAAAGCATTTACAATAGCTGTATTTATAGAAAATAACATGCCACATGTTGAGGAAAATGATTATCATACTTATATATTTGCAGGAGTAGTTAATTATTTTGAAGAAGAAGTACCGTTTATTTTTGAAATAATGAATGCCACAGGAGATGTTCCAACTATAACAGATGTTTCAATTATAGAGATGGACGAATTTTTAGATTTAATTAACTTAAATTTATTTGTAAAAGGAAATGAGACAAGCATCTAAAAGAGACAGTATAATAACGCAATATATAAAAGATATTGGTCAATCATATGATGATATAGCATTGCTTACAGATAGTAATGTTCATTATGTTACCCAATGTATACATAAATACCACATTGATTTAGTTTCTTATTACGACATGTGTTTAGCACCGAGTTTAATAGATTCTAATATCTACTTTTTATTTTCTGACAATGGAATTGAAAAAAAATTAAAATTTAAAAACAATGTAGTAACTCCTTTACAGGAATTAACAGCGTTAGAGGAATTGTATGTAAAATTAAATCTGGGTACGAGAATAGCTCATCATGAGTCTGGTATATGGTAAAAATATTTTGATGTTTAATTTATTTTTATTACATTGTACAAAATCTAACTATAATGAAAGCTTACGAGGAGTGTAAATACAGTACCTCTGATGTAGAAAAAATAATTAATTTTTCTTCATGGTCAGACATTAGAAAAATTGACACATTATTTCATATTGATTGTGTCATGTATTGCAATCTTGGAAAAGAATCCAGCCCTTCCGAAAGACGTACAGCAAAATTTAATTCACGAACTATATATAAAGCAATAAAAACACTTAATTCAAAATTAGGAGAGCTGTTGTTGAAAAACATGGATTAGTATGTCAGGAATATCTCGTAATGATGTAGAAGTCATTAGCCACATTAACTATGTGACTAATAATCTTCACGACCTTACAGATGACTTATACGAAGACTTAATGGAGCGTGACAATCAATCTGCCAAAAAGAAAGCAAAATACATTGTTAATCTTATGGAAGAGTTAATTCAATCTTTAAACGATGACATTTAGTGACAGCAATGAAATACGACCAAGGTTAAAAGGAAATAAACGTAAAGCGTTTGAAAACCTCAACAAGAAGGAAAGAAGAATATTAATTATAGGAGATCTTCATGCTCCTTTTACGTTAGAAGGATATTTAGAACACTGTCAAGAAGTATATTCCAACTACAATTGCAACCAAGTAATTTATATTGGAGATATTTTGGATAATCATGCGTTTTCATATCATGAGCCAGATCCAAACGGACTTTCTGCGGGTAATGAATTGATTAAAGCAAAAAAGTTTATAAAAGATTGGTACAAAGCGTTTCCTGTAGCTGATGTTTTAATCGGAAACCATGATCGTATGGCTGCAAGGAAGGCAATGACTGGTGGAGTACCCTCGGCATGGATTAAGTCCTATAACGATGTCTTAGGCACTCCTAAATGGAATTGGTGCGAGACTATAGTGTACGATAACGTACTTTTTGAGCATGGTGAAGGAGGTCAGGCAGCCAGAAAAGCACAAAACAATATGATGTCAAGTGTTTGCGGACACACTCATACGAGTGCTTACGTGCAGTGGTTCGTTGGAAAAAAATTCAAAGTTTTTGGAATGCAGATTGGCTGCGGGGTAGACAGTACAAGCTATGCAGCTGCTTATGCTCGTAATTTTAAAAAACAAGCCATAGGGTGTGGCGTAGTAATCGGTGGGCATACCGCCATAAATTGTATGATGAACTTATGAAAAAATATAGACAATATAGAAGCCGACAAGGAAGATCAGATCAAAGGTACAGCTCATCATCTACTGTTTTATTTATTTCTTACCTTGGAATGTTATTAATATTGTTAGCAGTAGGACTAAGCTCATGAAGATAATACCTATAATTATGCTATTGAGTCTTCTATGGTGGGCAATAGAAAAGTTCCGAGAAGATGATTAAACCAAAGATAACAAGACAGGAAAGGGAAAATATTTTACAAAAAATATTATTACTTAAAAACATGAGTTCACCTACACCAAGGGTAATAAAACAGATACAACAACTTCAACAACAATTATGAACAAAAAAATAGCACTTGAACTAAAAGATCAAGCAGAGATAGTAGCAATAAGATTTTCTCGAAAAGATAGAGAACAAAACTTTAATAATGAAGACTTTAAAGTAGACGAAATAATACCAATGTCTGACCATACAGCTTGTGTATATTACAGAAAGACAACTGATAAAATAGGAGCTGCATTTTTTTACTATATACCTAATGGTATGTCAAAAGGGTGGAAATATTTTTTCCCTACAGACTCACACCTTAACGGTTTTGCTTCGTTTCACTATTATAAGTTAGAGGCCGAGAGGAAAAACTATAGTAAAAATTTAATTTCTTCTGATCTCTAAGCTCAGCAGCAACATCATATTCTTCTATACCAACAAAATATTCCATTAACAAATCATAGACATCATCTTCCATCACTACTACTGGTTTTGTAGGGTTGAAAATTACTTCTACTTGATAATCTCTTTCCAGAAGTTCTTCAAAAGATATTTTACCAGTTAACAACTCATAACTTTGAACCATACTGGAGTGTTCGTCATAAGTGTTATCCATAAAATCCCATTCTCTTTCTGAATTAATCATTTTTTTTGTTTGGAGGTTTTATTATAGGTTTTACCCCCATTGGAGTCACTATACTTGGTCTTGACGGAACAATAGGTCTAACAATAGTTGGCGGCTTAATTGGTTTTGGCTTTACTAAATTAGGTTTATTGTAATTGTATCCTCGATTATAATTTGGAATAGGATATGAGTTATAGTTTCCATTAAACCAGTTTTGTCTATATTGATATCTAAATGGATCACGATCTATTAGTTCTATTATTCTTCTATCAAGTATTCTAAACTTAAAGTCTCTTACTGGAACAGCAAGAGTGTCTCCAGCTTCTGTTATTGTTAATATACTTTTGATTCTATAATCTGTTGAAAGATCATACGTACTACCACAAGATGTAAGTACTAACGTTAATGCAATAATTATTATTTTTTTCATATTTTAATTTAAACCTTTAGATAAGGGTTTGGATAACCTTCTTCTTTTTCTTTTAGTTGAATTTTTTTGTATAGGTTGTTTTTTTTGTAAAACTTTTCTTCTTCTTCCACCTGTTTTATCACCTCCAATAACTTTACGTCCTTCCATATAATCATCATAAGCATCTTGTTGTTTTTTTGTTAAGGGACGTTTACCAAACATATCTTTAAGAATAATTCTTCTTATATCTTTATAAAAAGGTAGTAAACCTAAATTACCTAACGCTTCAACAGCTAATCTTTCTTCTAATTCTTTTTCGTATTTAGCTATCGTTTCAGGCTTAGCAGTATCACTACTTAATCTCGATCCTACTACACCTGCTCTCAGCAATGTTTTAACAAGAGGCCCGTAAGGCCCAGCAAATATTTTTGCTCCTACTTTTAAAAGATCACCGCTCATTAAATCATCTTGATTTATTTGACTAAACACCATACTGTGTACAAACGGGTCATATTCACCCTTTCTAAAGTCATCCATAAGAGGCTCGTTTATACCATATTCAAGCATATAGTTTAAAGGTATTTTAGCAAAGTTACCAAGTGTACCTCCTGTAATAAGACTAAGAGATGATCCTACAAGTTGTCTTACAATCATATCTTCAAGGTCATCGTCTTCTCTTTTATCATCTTTTACATCAAACAATTCATCATCCATTAGACTTGTAAGCATTGAATACATAACCATATAAGAGGACATTCTAAATGTAACTCCTGCTAATAAACCTAAAGCTTCAGATTTACTTAAATCTCCTTTTTCATGTAAAGCATGAATTGCATGTCTTGCAGTACCATATTCAAATAAAGTAAATCTTTGCATATAAGAATTAGACATTTTATATAATTCCATTAAGCCTGAATCAGTTACTTTTGGAGTGTTTTTAAGGATACCATCAAAGGGATTAGAAGAAGTAGCCATAACCACAACGCTACCATCAGCTTTTTGTGTCGCTGTTTCTCTTGCTTCTTTAAAATCTACTCCTAAATATTCAGATGTTCCATCAGCAATCTTTTTAAAATCTTTAGCTGTTAATTTAATACCTGTAGTTTCAGCAAAAGAATCTGCAAAAGCTCCAAACCACATAGGTCTTGAAAGAACTTGATCTGGATATGACAAAACTTTATTGCCTACTTGATTTACTGCAGCGTAAGTCTGTTTAACACCACTAAATCTCATAATAGTACCCATAACATTCGACATTTGACTAACTGCTTGCCCAGAAGATCTGCTTGGCTGTACAAAATCTGACATATCAGAGTACTTAGAAGTTAAAGCATCGGAATCTACTAACTTACTTGTAACTCCTGAATTTAAAGCTGTCAAAGCATCAAACATTGTTTCTGTGTTATAAGGGTTAGATGTAAACGTTCCAAATGATTTTATAGCCCTTGTAGCTTTAGCTGGGTTAGACATCATCATACCAAAGTTACCTATTAATTCAGCAGCAGCTCTTGGAAGTGAGGCTAATGCTGACTGATAACCTATTCTCTTTACCTCTTGAAGAATTTTACCTCCAATGGTTGCATCTGAATAAGATTGCATAAACACGTTTTCAACTACTTCATTTATAGATCGTGTCAAAGCGTTAGCAGCCATAACTGAAGCCCGAGTTGCATCAGGATTATTTTCTAAATCAGTTTTTATTTTATTTACTAAACCACCTACTTGCTGTAAGTCTTGTGTCATATAGTAATCCATGTTAATTTGTTGAACACCACGAATAGCAGAATACGAAGGATCAAAACTTATAGCTTTTGCGCCATCTGTTCTTTCAATTATAGTTTTAGACTTTGTAGTACCATCAACTGTTTTAACATATTCTTTTGACTTATTTGCTACTTCTGTTTTAGCGTCTGTGTCAGTATTTATAACAGAGTGATGATTGTAATTATTAATTAAATCAACTTGATTACCATGCATTGTTGAAACAAACACAGCTTTTTGAGCTAATCCATTATTAACTTCATCATATAAAGCTAAAGCTTTCTTTTCTGCTGGAGTTAAAGATTTTTCTAACTTCTCTAAACTTAATTGATCTCCATCTAAAAATTGTTCTTTTAATTCTGTAAGTAGTTTTCCATCTTTTTCTGAAAGTATACCTTTGTTTTTTATTGCTTTCAAGGTAGCATCTATAAAATCTACAGCAGAAGGAGTTTTTTTATTTGGTTTATTATTTTTAAAGTTAGATAAAAACTCTCTTTGTAACTGTAACATTCTAATTTTATACTTAGATTTTACAATTGCATTTTGAGATCTACCCATACGAGTTTTCTTTCTCACTTTATTAACTCCATCAAACTCTAATATTTTATCGGCAGCTTCTACTTTAGCTACTTCTTTTTTAGTTTCAGACTTGTAAGTTTCAAAAGCTTTACCAAGTCTACCAAATGTATTATTGTAAATAGTTTTACTATTAAAGTTTCCAAATATATCATCAACATTAAATAAAGGCCCAGACCTTACTCTTTCTAATATAAAAGATTTGTCAGTTCTCATTGACTTAATTTTTTGATAAGCACTTTTAACGTTACGATATATGCCTTCTGTCTTGACTTTTGCAATTATTGGCTCTACTTTAATTTTTCTGTTATTAATATCTACTTTGTTAACCAGCTTCATTGCTGCTGCAGGAACATAACCATTTTGAATATTTTGTTTTACTTTCTTCAAAGTTTCGATAGCAGAATAATCCATAGTACCATCTTTCTTTTCCCTTCCTAAAGCTTCAATTTCTTTGTCATTAAGTTTAGAAAGAGTCCTTGCTATTTCTCTTGCTCTTGGATCGCTTATTTCTGAAAGTTGTTCGTTAGATATTTTAACCGAGTTAACACCAGCCACTCCTTCTTTGACATTGTAGTCATCTGGCGTTGGTTCTTTATCAATAGATAAGTTTTCATCTACATCAACCTCAGCTTCTACAGCGTTAATGATATCTAAGGCTTGTTGCATTGTCTCAGACTTTTGTTTTAAATCCAAAACTGCACGTGTTGATCCAAACTCTTCCAATAATTGAAGATAAGAATCCAGTTGTGCATCTGGTATTATTGATGGATTAAAACCAAGTACTTCGTTTAAAGCTACTTTTAAATCATTTGAAACAGGCCCTATTTTGCTTTTAATGTTTTTCTTAGCCTTAGTTTTTAATTTTTTAGCTCTTGCAATTTTAGCCACAAAGTCAGCGTCAGTCATAACTTTATCTACAAAAGCCAAATAACTGTCTACTGATTCTTTAACAAAAGGTTTTACATTTGCTAATCTTTCTGTTAATGTAGAAGTTTGAGTAGGAGAAAGTTTACCGCCTTTTTTCAAAGACTTTATTTCAGCAGCAATATTTTTCAAGAAATTTTGATAAGATTTTACTGCTTTCTTTGCAGCTTTAGCTTGCATTATAATTTGATCTTTAAGTGCTGTCCTTTCATTTACAACTACTCTTTTTTGAGGTACAGTTTTATTTTGACCTTCGTTTATAGTGCCTAACATTCTATTATTCTGCTCAGCAAGTTTAAAACCTTTATTTATTGACGCTCTTGATGGTGCTTGAATACCAAGGTCTTCACTTACTTCACGAACTAAAGCATCATATTCTACTTGATTTAGTTGTTCGGCTAATTTAGTACCTCCTAAATACTCAGTCACTTGCTTAACTATAAAAGCAGGGTTAATAGATTTAGGTCTACGTCCAAGGATTTTTTTCTTAATATCTTGAGCTATATTTTTAACACGCTGAGGGTCAGCTGTTACTCGTTGTTCAGGTTGTAAGAACTCGTCAACTGAAACATTTTCTTCAGCCGCAACTTCTTTTATAGTATTCATTACATTATTAAATGATTCACTACCTTCCTGTTTTTCTTCTATTAATTTACTTCTAACATCTTTTAGTTTTACAGGATCTTTTGATTCAATTGCATCTTTTACTTCCGTTTCGGTCTGCGACTGCGGGTTGGTGCTGCTTTCGACTTCAGTCGATTCGGTAGAGACGTTGGTAGTGGTGTCTCCTTCTCCCACCGTTTGGCTATCTTGGGTAGATTCTTGTGCATCCACCTGCGTTGCGCTTGACTCTTGAATGGCATCTTTTTTAGTTTTAAGTTTTTGTTTTCTTCTTGCTACAGCTTTAGGATTTGCTATATTTTCAAATCCTTCTATTATTTCTGTTTTAACAATATCACTACCTTCTTGAGCGACAATATTTTCAATAAATTTTTCATTAGTTATATCGTTATTTTTTCCAACTCTTTCAGTATTATATACCTGCCCGTCTTTGTCTTTTAATTGTATTATTCTACTACCATCTTTCGCGGTTGTAACGGTAACAATATTTTTATCTCCATTATCATCAACTGTTTCGTAAGTTTCTTTTTTTACAGGATCAGTATTTTGAGTAGCAAGCTCGCTTGCTTTTAGGTCAGCGGCTGCATCTTTTTTAGATTGTTCAAATAATTCTTTTTGTTTGGCTTCTATTTGTTCAACTGAAGCATCAGTAACACCTTCGTTTTCTAAAGCTTCAATTGCAAAATCTCTGGTAATAGAAACTGTGTTAGTTGTAGTACTACCTTTTCCATCTGCAACTTCTACCGACCCAGCTATTACACCCTCATACCTCTGTAAAATTTGATCAATTTGAGCATCTATATCTGCTTTTCTTTTTTTATTTACTTTCATTTTAGGGTCTTGCATATTAGCAGACTCTTGTTCTAAAGCAATTAATTTAGCTCGATCCTCGCCTTGTATGTAATTAGGAATATCTAAATCAAATTGTGAAGCTTGTTTTCTTAATGTAATTTTATTAGAAAGTTCTGGGTCATTTTTAATTTCAAACTGAGCAGTTCTAATTTCTTCATCAGTCATCGTGTCAACCATAGCTTCTATATCAGCTTTACTTTGATATGTAACATCTCCACCTTTACTTATAGTTCCATACTTTGCTGGTTTAAATACATTACGAGCAACATCTGTAAGTGAAGTTCCTGTCACAGCTGTAGGTACACTTAATACAGAACTTGCTTGTCCTGTTATACCTTCAAAACCTATTTCAGCCACATCAAATTCTTGACCCCCTGTTCCAAGATTAACAAAATCTAAATTAGTAGCTGCTCTTGCAGCGGCTTCTCCACCTGACCCACCTAAAGCTTCTATACCAGCAGCTTTTAAACCTGCTCTTGTTGCCATTTTTGTAGATACTTGTTTTCCTGCTGCTTTTGCTGCTTTAACTGATGCTCCACCTAATTTTCCTGCAACCCCACGTGTTAAGCCATCAATTGTTCCAATAACTAAACCTCTTGCTGCAGACTTATTTCTAATACCTTGAAGTGCTTCAGGATCTTCTAACACTGCTCGTATGCCATCATCGTCAAACTCTAATCCTTTTTTCTCAACAGCTTCTTTTAAAAACTCTGTAAACGATAACCCTGTTTCAAGCGTAGCTCCTGCCCCCATAAGTGTTCCTGTTATAGCTCCACCTGCCGCTGTAAAAGCTGCTAAAGGCCCTCCAATAGATCCTGCAGCTGCACCTACTCCTGCTCCTACTCCTGCTCCAGTTGCTGCTCCTGCTGCGACAGCAGGGTTTACCATAGAAGCAATTGATGAAATCAAAAGTTGATTAACTACAGTAGGATTAAATGCTACACCTTTTATAAAACCAAGTATACCACCACCACTATCTTCATAAATTTTATTGAAGGAACGCATTTCATCAGTCATACCAACGTTATCCATGCTTTCAACAACTCTCATGTATTCTTTTAAATCTTCTTCTGATATTGATGCGCCACGTGCATATAAGTTTAATGCATCGTCTATTGTTGCGCCCTGGCCTACACCTTGCTTTCCAGCTCTCCACATGTCACCAAAGAAATCTGTAACTGTGTTTTTACCCACCATTTCTTCAAGCCAAGTATTCTTTTCACCTACTTGAGTGTTAGCTCCGTAACGAGTTCCTACAGGATTTTCAGGTATAAAAACAGGTTCTTCTGTTAAATTTTGTACATTAAGTCCGTCACTTAATGATCCTGCCAACGGAGAAGATAATCCCGATGAAGATTGATCTTCTGGAATTGTTTGCTCTTGCATAGTCGTATCCAATCCCATATCTTGGGTAGGAGAAACTTGCGGAGAATCTTTTTTTTTTAATGGCTCAATATATTGATTAAACTCTTCTTCGTCTTCAAATGTTCCTGGCGTAAATAAATCAAATAATTCATCAGTCCCATCTTCTTCAATAAAAGTTTGAAATTCTTCAATATCTACAAATGTCCCTTCGGGCATTAATCCAAATAATTCTTGTATTAATTCGTCCATTATTTATTATTATTGAGCGTTATAAGCTGCTTTTATATCAGGAATTGATGCGCCAGGATTATTAGCTAAATAGTCCTTTTTAAAAGCTGGATAACTCATTTTAATTTTATTTGAAACTTTACCTCTGTTTTCGTAAGCTTTTTTGTTTAAATCATTTAAAGCTCTTTGAATCTGTTGTCCATACGTACGAGTCTCTACACCGTTTGGCATATCACCTTTGCCCAAAATTACTATTTCTTCTTCTACTCCATTTAGTTTAAACTTAATAACAGACTGTCTATTTCTACCATCTCCACTAACCACTGTTCTTACTTCAGTTATACCAGCTCGTGTTCTTGCATTTGAGGCTGCTTCTGTAGTAAAGTCTTCAATAAACTTATTTGAAATATCAGCTACATCTCCATCAGGATCAATCGCACCGCCATCAATTTGGCTTCCTAATTCTGACTCTCCTACCCCATCTTCTTTTGTCCAGAAGCTTCTTGAGGTTTGATCACCAGTAGGTGTAGCTACTGCAGTTTCATCTCCAAGTACTTCAGGTTTTTGTATATCCTGAGTATAGCCTACGTTTCTATTTTCCCCTCTTTGTCCGATATTTATTTTTTCTCTTGTAATAAATCCATCTATTTCAGAAGGTGATAAAGCTAACTCTCCTCCTTCAGCTTGCGCACCAGGAACAAGTATTTGATATAGCGCACCAATGTCTTCATTTATTGATGTTTCACTTGTGACATTGTCCATATTATTCTCATCTCTAACTCTTCGTTTTATTACAGTTGGCTCTCCTGATTCATATGTAATAATAATTGCATCATCATTAATATCAATGTCATTTATTCTTGGTCTACCACCGTTTTCAACTCCACCTCTTTGTTCATTAATATTAGTAACTAATGTTCTCATTGTGGCTTCAGAAGAAGCAATATCAGGATTAGTTAA
>MDSY01057216.1_pt1 | contig 18752 bp, 14 predicted proteins | sample 811131 | NCBI WGS metagenome assembly MDSY01 (sample SAMN05326643, study PRJNA326480) | marine metagenome | isolation source: seawater | place: Atlantic Ocean: South West | collected 2010
AAACAAGCGAGTTTGCTTAGTTACGTATCTAATGATGGTGCCGAAGGCGAGACTCGAACTCGCACGGGCATAAGCCCACTACCCCCTCAAGGTAGCGTGTCTACCAATTTCACCACTCCGGCATATTCACTAACAATTACCTGAAAAACCTCCCGACTGACATCCAGACAACCGGGATCCAAACAACTAAGATCCGATAAACCCTAAAGCCCTGGGATGTCGCCGTTAGGCCGCTCTTCAACTGGCGCAGCGATAGCGTCAGGAAGGTCACCAGCGCGTTCTACAACCTGAGGAATGCCGAGGGAATTCACTTGCGCTGCACGCTCTTTAGCGGTGTAAGCCAGGCCAAAGGCTAAAACGAAAAAAGCAATTGCTAACCAAGTTGTGACCCGAGTCATTAAATTGCCACCACCCGCGCTGCCCAACACTGTATTGGATGAACCGCTACCAAAAGCTGCGCCTACATCTGCGCCCTTGCCTTGTTGAACCAAAATCAGCACGATCAATGCAACCGCATCCACTACCAGTAAGGACAACAACACTGTTTCTAAAGTCGACATCTATCTTCTCTCTATCTGCGAACCCACTAAAGATTCCCTCTGTTAAATCGCATAGCACCATAAATGGACCATGTGCAAAACACCGTGCCTAAGGGGCTATAACGCAGCGATAATCGCTGCAAAACTATGCGCCTGCAACGAGGCTCCACCTACCAAAGCACCATCGATCTCTTCTTGGGCAAACATTAACCCAGCATTCTCCGGGTTTACGCTACCGCCATAAATAATACGCGTTGCTTTCGCTGTATCTTTATCCAACACTGCAATCAGTTCTCGAATTGAAGCGTGCATCTGCCCAGCCTGCTCAGGTGTTGCTGTCAGCCCCGTGCCAATAGCCCAAAGTGGTTCGTAAGCTATTGCACCTTTGACCAAAACCGACACCCCGCACAAATCGATAATGGCTCGCAGCTGCTTGCTGACTACGGCGAAAGCACCACCCGCGTCTCTTTGCGCTAACGTCTCGCCCACACAAACAATAGGGCGCAAATCCGCAGCAATTGCCGAGGCAAACTTTTGCGCAACCAGCGCATCCGATTCGCCCTGGTCATTGCGGCGCTCAGAGTGCCCTACTATAACCCATGAGCAGCCAACGTCTTTGATCATTGAGGCCGCTATCTCACCTGTATGTGCACCCTGCAACGCCACGCCTAAATCTTGCGCACCGGATTGCACAAATTTAGAGGTCAACCCTTGCATTGCATTCAGATAGACCGCGGGCGGAAACAAAACCACGTCCGCGCCTAGATCAACATCCTGATCAAAGCTCTCCGCAAACTTGTGCACCATCTCAAGCGACCCGTGCATCTTCCAGTTAGCTGCAATCAAATACCTGCGCATCCAAACCTCTTCGAACTCAACCCGACTTGCGCGGCGCGCTATGTTATACGCTGTCCTGAGTTTTTCCAAGCGCTGAGCAGACTATGAACGCTGGGAACACTAACCAATAAATGCTTTAAGAAACAACGCACACTAAAATTTATTATTTAAATCTGCGCCCCTCAAATCACTGCCCGCCCATTCTTCCCTACTTTTGATCACTCTTAAACAGTGCAGAGGGTATTTGATCTAACGGCTGGCGGACCAATAAAGCAGACATCAACAAAACTAATAATAACCCAGCGCAAACTAGTGCAGCATTAAACATATTGCCTGTAAGGTCTAACGCAACACTGAACATGAGTGGTCCAATAGCACTACCAAAAACAGTAAAGGCGGTGTTTAAACCAGTGATCTCGCCAAGGTGAGCGGCACCAAATTGACGGATAAAAACCAAATTGGACAGTGTCCCCCACAAACCGCTGCCTACACCAAAGCCAACTACAAGCGACCAATAACCTGTATTAGTTTGTAAATTCATTAAACCCACAGCGCCCAACAAAAAACTTACCAACATCATCAGCAAAAAAGGTTTAAGCCGCATATAGTCAGCCAACGTGCTCGAGGCTAAGTTAACTAAAACTGTAATAACGGCTTGGGGTATAAAATAGGCGAAAGCCTCATCCCTCGTTCTGCCAGCTTCAGCAAAAATAGCGACTATGTGAAATGTTACAGCCGTGCCAAAAAGTGCGTGCATAGACAACGCGGATGAATATAGCCAAAAAACCGGGTTACGCTTGACTTGAGCTACACCGAGATCGAAGTTCTCATTTGAACTCGCCTTGAACCTAAAATCTGGACCTCTGCTCGAATCAGAGGGTGTGGCAGTTAATTGTTCGATCTTTGGCTGTACGTGGCCGCCATCCACCTGCAAATCACACACTTCCGGCCTGTCTCGAACCGCTAATAATGTGAGCAATGCAAATCCCGGCCCTACTACTACCGCTAGCAATAAAAGCGAATCACGCCATCCAAAGTCATCTATGAGCGCTGCTAGTAGAACCGGCGATAGAGAAAAGCCCAAAGAGATAAAAATCCCACGAAAACCAAGCACCCGCCCCCTATTTCGCCTAAACCAAAGCAATAGCATATTGGTACTGACACTGGTCATAACACCCTGGCCACAGAAACGAACCCCAAAATAACCCAGCAAAATCAGTGGAAAGGTAATGGCCGATAAATCAACGTCTATCCACTGCAAAACTTGTTGAGCAACTAGGTCAATATTACTGATAAATACCAGCGCCCAACTTAATCCCAAAGCTGATGCGCTAAGCATAATACGCGCGCCCAACTGGTCGTATAGACGACCAGCCTTGGTTAAAAGTAACGCGCTGCCAATAGTGCCTAGCATGTAGGCGAGGGACAGCTCGGTGCGTGACAAACCAAATGACGCAATAAAAGCATCGGCGAACACTGCCATGCCCATAGTCTGCCCAGGCACGCTAAACAATAATCCTAGCGTAGAAATGAACGCTATGACCCAGCCATAAAAAATAGACGTGCGACCTGCTCTATAGGGCCAGTCGCCCTGTAAGCGTCCCGAATATTTAGAAAACATAAGCTACCTAAAAAAAGAAAAGTTCCGAGCCAACCAGTGCACCACGTTACTGTTCTGTTGGAGTTCTGTAGCATTGAGCAGACATATTCTCGCCTCTTCACGGTGACAAGTAAGAGAGGGTTGGACGCTACTATTTATGAAGAACCCTCGCAGTATCGTGAGGGCAGAGTTCACCTTTCAGCATTGGCGGGCAAAAAGCACTATTTACCGGTTGGTATAACTACATCAACCGCATGCTGGACCAGCGCCTGCGCTATCTGCTTCACCTCAGACTCGTTATCCCCTTCTACCATGACCCGCAGCAATGATTCGGTGCCGGATGCTCGCACTACAACCCTGCCACGCCCTTCCAACACTTTAATTTGATCCGCTATGGCTGCTTGCATCGACTCGCTCTGTGCAACTAAACCTGGCGATGCCACTTCGACGTTGAGCAAAATTTGTGGCGCCTTATGCATACCAGAAACCAGTTCTTTAAGGCTCTGTTGATCCTCTCCAACACCCATAGACACTAAAACCTGCAAGGCAGCAACAATGGCGTCCCCGGTAGTCGTCAAATCCATAGTCAAAATATGCCCAGAGGGCTCGCCACCTATCACCCACTTTTTCTTTTTCATTAACTCTAAAACGTGACGATCGCCAACATTTGCGCGGAGAAACGGAATAGAAAGATTCTCTAACGCCTTTTCCAAGCCAAAGTTACTCATAACGGTGCCAACGACACCACCCCTGAGCTTTTTATTTAGCTTACGGCTTTGGGCAATACCAAAAACGATTTCATCGCCATCTACAAGTCTGCCTTCATGATCTACCATGACCAGCCGATCTCCATCGCCGTCAAAAGCAATACCAAGGTCGGCGCCCTCGGCTAAAACGCGGAGCTGCAAATTTTCAGCGTGGGTAGAACCGCAATCATCATTGATATTGAAGCCGTCAGGATCAGCGAACATCACAACAACCTCTGCTCCCAATTCCTCAAACACTTTTGCTGCAACGCCATAGGTCGCGCCATTTGCACAATCAATAACCATCCGCGTACCGCGCAAGCTGAAGTCGCTGCTTACGCAACTTTTACAAAATTCTACATAACGCCCTGGCGCATCAGTAATACGCGAGGCTCGGCCCAAACTTTCCGAATCTTCGCAAACCATAAATGTCTCTAATGTCGCTTCGATTTCTTGCTCGATTTCATCACTCAACTTACTGCCGTGACGATCGAAGAATTTAATGCCGTTATCGTAATAGGGGTTATGAGATGCGCTGATAACAATGCCAGCATCTGCACCTAAGGCTCTCGTGAGGTAAGCAATTGCGGGCGTGGGCATGGGGCCGAGCAGGCTGACGTCTGCGCCAGCAGACACCAATCCGGATTGAATGACTGATTCCAACATATATCCGGAAATGCGAGTGTCCTTACCAATGAGCACTCTAGCGCGACGGTCTTGGCCCGCAAAAACTTTACCCACAGCCCAACTAAGACGCAAACAGAATTCCGGGGTAATGGGATAGGTCCCTACTCGACCACGAATACCGTCAGTGCCAAAGTACTTCTGCCCCATCTACTTTTTCCTTATAGGCCTGCGACAAAAAGGTCGCGACCGAACATTATTTTCCTTCACCTACAGCCCAAAACAGCGAAGTCATTCAAAAATTTTCTGAATTGCCTACTGGCTAGACAAAAGTAATTTAGTTCGCCGTAGTTAACGCCGAGCAGACCTTTAGTCCGTCCACCGTTTCTTTAACGTCGTGGGCCCGAACCAAGTCCGCTCCATTTTGAACGGCTAAGACTGCCGCTGCAACACTTGCTGCCAAACGACCTTCCACATCGCGGCCAGTAATTTGCCCAAGCATAGACTTTCTAGAAATGCCCACTAAAATCGGCGCGTCGTCTATGCGCAACATTTCAATGTGAGCTAGCAATTGCAAATTATGCTGCAAGGATTTACCGAAGCCAAATCCGGGGTCAACAAGCAATCGATCTGCGGCAATGCCTTGGCTCAAACAATTTTCATACCTCAGCCGTAAGAATTGAGCTACTTCATTAACAACTTTCTCATAGAGTGGATTATTTTGCATAGTCTCAGGCAAACCCTGCATATGCATCAACGCGTAAGCTGCTTCAGAATTTGCTACTGCAGTCATCACGGCAGGGTCTGCCCCAGCACTGATGTCGTTTATCATATGCGCACCGGCGTCGATAGTTGCTTTGGCCGTTTCGCCGTTGCGCGTGTCCACAGAAATAATGCAGTCCAGCTCGTTCAAGGCTTCTACCACAGGAAGTACACGACGAATTTCTTCTGCAGTAGAGATAGACTGAGCGCCCGGGCGACTGGATTCCCCACCGACGTCAAGCACCGAAGCCCCCTCGTCGATCATGCGTTGGGCATTAACAAGGATCTTATCAAGGGGAAGTTGGGCGTCGCCGTAAAGATTGCCGCCGTCAGAGAAAGAATCAGGGGTGATGTTCAACACCCCCATGACCCGAGAGTGTTGTAAATCTAGCTGTCTTTCCGCGCAGCGAAGCAGGCGCGGCGAGATCATCTTAGCTTTCTTCCGCTGGACCACCGATAGGTGACTGTGTGTCGCCACGATCCGACTTTTCAGCCGGCGGCGTATCACTAGGATGACGAGGTTTTGCGCCCGCCATAATGTCGTCTAACTGATCTGCCGACAACGTTTCGAATTCCACCAACGCTTCAGCCATAACATGCAACTTATCAAGGTTCTCAGTGAGCAGCCTTTCCGCCTCATTATAGCAACCGTCGACAATAGATCTAACTTCCTCGTCTATTGCTCGAGCCGTATCAGGTGAATGGCTCTTTTTGTTCGCACCGGCAGACATACCTAAAAAGACCTCGCCATCATCTTCATCATACATCAATGGCCCCATACGCTCCGAGAGACCCCATTTTGTTACCATATTTCTGGCTAATGAGGTGGCCCTTTGAATATCGTTGGAAGCACCAGTAGTGACGTTTTCAGCACCCAAGATCATTTCTTCAGCAATTCGTCCACCAAAGAGACTGGAGATCTGCGAGAGAATCCCTTGGCGACTTAGGCTGTAACGGTCCTCGACCGGCAAAAACATGGTTACACCAAGCGCCCGCCCGCGAGGAATAATCGATACCTTGTAAACCGGATCATGTTCAGGCACCAAACGACCAACGATTACGTGGCCTGCTTCATGGTACGCAGTATTGCGCTTTTCGCGCTCTGACATCACCATAGATTTGCGCTCTGCGCCCATCATGATCTTGTCTTTAGCCTTATCAAACTCTTCCATCGCGACTAATCGCTTGCCTGCTCTTGCGGCAAAGAGCGCTGCCTCGTTAACTAAGTTGGCAATATCAGCGCCGGAGAACCCGGGTGTTCCGCGTGCAATAATGCTCGCATCCACATCGTCAGCTATAGGTACTTTACGCATGTGTACTTTGGTTATTTGCTCTCGACCACGAATATCGGGCAGGCCAACTACCACCTGGCGATCGAAGCGACCAGGGCGCAATAAAGCCGGGTCTAGAACATCAGGGCGGTTAGTCGCTGCAATAACGATAACGCCATCGTTACCTTCAAAACCGTCCATTTCTACCAACAGCTGGTTCAAAGTTTGTTCACGCTCATCGTTACCGCCACCTACTCCGGCACCGCGATGCCTACCTACGGCGTCGATCTCATCGATAAAGATAATACAGGGCGCCTGCTTCTTGGCTTGTTCGAACATATCGCGAACACGGGATGCGCCTACGCCGACAAACATTTCAACAAAATCCGACCCTGAGATTGAGAAGAACGGCACTTTTGCTTCCCCCGCAATCGCTTTTGCAAGTAGGGTCTTACCGGTACCCGGCTGGCCCACCATCAACACGCCGCGAGGAATGTGCCCCCCTAGACGCTGAAACTTGCCCGGATCGCGGAGGAATTCCACTAGTTCTTGGACCTCCTCTTTCGCTTCATCTACGCCCGCAACGTCAGCAAAAGTTGTCTTAATCTGATCTTCGGACAGCAGCTTTGCTTTACTTCGACCGAAAGACATTGGTCCGCCACGCCCACCAGCGCCGCCTTGCATCTGGCGCATGAAAAACATTGCTACAGCCAAAATAATCAATATTGGGAAGCTGGCAATCAGCAGCTGGGTCCAAAAACCTTGTTTTTCTTCTGGCGCCACGGTGAAGTCCACTCCACCATCACGCAGACGATCGGTTAACACCAGATCACTGGATAGACGCGTAACCGTGAACTTGTTGCCCGAAGTGTCCTCCGCGTATATTTTATCGCCCTGAATAGTGGCCTTACTTATTTGCCCTTGCTCAACGTCCAGCAGAAAATCTGAATAACCGAGTTCTGGGGTTTGAGGCGCCACATCAAATTTATTAAACACCGTCAGCAAAACAGCCAAGATGACTAGCCAAAGAACTATATTTTTTCCCATATCTGACACGGGACTTACCTCACGTTATGTTAATAGTTGGACGCGACATTCGAATGAGCAATTAGAACTTTACTCTTGCCCGATAGTCATATTTAAACCGATCACTTTACCCAGAACTTATTTTTCAAAAATATTTGTATCCGACTTTGCAAGTTTGCCCTAGTGATTGTGAAATTGGCGGCAAAACTAATTTTTAGCTCGAACTTTTCTAGTTTAATCAGTTTTTGTTAGGGCATAAAATCTAACGCCACCACAAAAACTTCGCGAGACTCTGACCTTGAGGCCTTGGGTTTAGTCATATGTACTTGTTTAAAAAAAAATTTCAAATCTTTCACCCAAGCATCTAAACCTTCACCCTGAAAAGCCTTGATAGCCATAGCCCCATGCTGGCTCATCCAGCGGTGGCAGCTGTCTAGCGAAACATCCGCTAATTCCATTGACCTGGCTTGGTCAACAGCCCTCACTCCAGATATATTTGGGGCCATATCTGATAAAACAAGGTCAAGCTTCAGCCCGGCCAAAACTCGCTCTATCTCTTCATCCACCCTTAGCTCGCCAGCAAAACCTTCAATGACGCGTGTCCTGTCAACGCTTGTAATTGGCAGGGGGTCGATGGCAATTAGCAAACCTCCTGTCAAGCGCTCCTCCAAATAGTTCGTCCACCCTCCAGGTGCGGCGCCTAACTCTAGAACATGCAGGTTAGGCTTTACTAGTTTATAGCGCTGATCGAGCTGCTCAAGTTTGAAATGGGCACGAGAAATTTGCCCACCGCCTTGAGCTTGGCGGACAAACTGATCCTTGCGCTGACGTTGAAGCCAGCGATTACTAGATTTACTGCGTTTTACCATGCTTTTTATCAATACTCTGCGAGGCTAGTCTTATAGAATAGGCGGATGAAAAAAATTCCATTAAGCTCACAACAACGAAAATCCCTTAGAGGCATTGCCCATCATCTAAACCCTATAGTTGCGGTGAGCGAGCGAGGGCTCTCAGCCGGTATAGTAGAAGAAACTGAGAGGGCCCTTGACGATCATGAACTAATCAAAGTAAAAGTATTCGACAACGATCGCGCTGTAAGGAACTTAATTGCTACTGAGCTCGCGCAAAAAACAGCTTCAGTAGTCTTGCAGAAAATTGGCAAAATCGCTGTTTTATATCGCAAAAACCCTAACGCAAACATCAAGCTTTCTAATGTCAGTCGATATATGAATGCGAAAGATTTCTAAACTCCAGCCTCTCCTGAAGTAATCCATACAAAGGGCAAAGGTATTTATATCAGAAATAGGCTGTCATCTAGCCACACCCTGCCTCAACAGCTTAACGAAGATCTATTTTACCCAAGAGATACATCGGTAATCTCATACTCCATAGCACCGCCCGGAGTAACAACGCGTACAACATCATTCAGTGACTTTCCAATAAGAGCACGCGCGATGGGCGCCATTACGGAGATTTTACCAACCCGCAAATTAGCTTCATCTTCACCAACAATGCGATAAACCTTTATTTCCTCTGAGTCAGTGTCCATAAGCGTCACTGTCGAACCAAAAATGACTTTCCCAGTAACTGGGATTTTACTTACATCAATTATCTGGGCATCTGCAAGCTTGCCTTCAATTTCTTGAATTCGACCCTCATTAAAGCTCTGTTGCTCACGAGCGGCGTGATATTCGGCATTTTCTTTTAAATCGCCGTGAGCTCTCGCTTCTGCAATGGCCTGCGTGATTTCTTGGCGTAGCGCAGTTTTTCTATGCCCGACTTCCTCACGCAAACTCTCTGCACCTTCAATAGTCATTGGAATCGGCATATCAGTTAACCCTGTTGGGAGAGGTTTTGGTGCAAGTCTTGCAGACTGGTTACTCGCTCCCCGATACCCTCTCTAATCGCAATACCAAATGCTTCGCCACCGGTTAAGGTAGTTGTATAACACACCTTTTTAAGCAATGCCAAACGGCGAATAATTGCTGAGTGCGCAATAGATTGTCGCCCTTCTGTCGTGTTGATAATCAGATCAATCTGCTCGTTCTTGAGCATATCAGATACGTCCGGACGACCTTCGTTGACCTTTTGAATCAAACTGCACTCGACGTTAGCCGCCTTTAGTACGCGCAATGTCCCAGTGGTTGCAACCAATTGAAAACCAAGATCGATTAGATCTTTAGCCACTTTTACTACACCCGACTTATCGGAATCTTTAACACTGAGGAATGCTCTGCCTCCGCTAGGCAGACGCTCGCCGGCACCTAATGATGCTTTGGCAAAAGCTTCACCAAATGTCAGCCCAACGCCCATAACCTCACCAGTAGATTTCATTTCAGGTCCCAAAATGGGATCTACACCAATGAACTTATTGAACGGGAAAACCGATTCTTTAACATGGAAAGCTGTAGGAATAATTTCTTCAGTAAAACCAATGCTGGCAAGTGTTTCACCGGCCATGCAGCGCGAGGCAACCTTAGCCAAAGAAACGCCGATACATTTAGACACAAAAGGAACTGTTCGAGATGCTCGTGGATTCACCTCGATTACGAAAATATCCTTACCTTGAACGGCCATTTGCACATTCATCAAGCCAACAACTTCTAGCTCAATGGCAAGCGCCTTAACCTGATCACGAATCTGATTTTGAATATCCATGGGCAGGTTATAGGGCGGCAACGAACAAGCCGAATCACCAGAGTGCACACCCGCTTGTTCGATATGCTGCATGATCGCGCCAATGACCACATTTTCACCATCACAAATAGCATCCACATCCACTTCTACGGCCTGATCAAGAAATCTGTCCAGCAAAACTGGCGAGTCGTTAGAAACGTCGACTGCATTTTGCATGTACTGTCTGAGTTCCTCAGAGTTGTAAACAAGCTCCATGGCACGACCACCCAACACATACGAGGGACGAACAATAATGGGGTAACCAATTTCTTCTGCGCGCTCAATACCTTGCTCGGTATTAGAAGCCACTCTGTTTGACGGCTGTCGCAGCCCTAGTTTCACCACTAACTGTTGGAAACGTTCCCTATCTTCCGCGCGGTCAATAGCATCAGGACTAGTACCTATAATTGGCACGCCAAGCCGAGCTAAGTCATCTGCTAATTTAAGCGGAGTCTGTCCGCCAAACTGCACAATAACGCCCGTAGGCTGTTCAACTTCGACAATGGCCAAAACATCTTCAAGAGTGAGCGGCTCAAAATAGAGCCTGTCAGACGTATCATAGTCAGTAGAAACCGTCTCTGGATTACAGTTAACCATAATGGTTTCGTAACCGTCTTCGCGCATAGCAAGCGCCGCATGAACACAACAATAGTCAAACTCTATACCCTGGCCTATGCGGTTAGGACCGCCGCCAAGCACCATAATCTTCTTCTTATTGGTGGGTAGAGATTCACACTCTTCCTCGTAAGTTGAATACATATAGGCACTGCTCGACGGAAACTCGGCGGCGCAAGTATCTACTCGACGATAAACAGGTTTAACGCCATGAGCGAGTCGGGTTTCACGTACCTCGCTCTCCGAGGTGTTCATCAAAGTCGCCAAACGTGGGTCAGAAAACCCCTTAGTTTTAACAATCCGCCACTCATTTTTTGTTAAGCTGGCAACGTTGCGAGATGTGAGTTCTCCCTCGGCCAAAATCAAATCTTCAATTTCAGCCAGAAACCAATGGTCGATTTTAGTCAACTCAAACAGGTCATCCACACTCATACCAGTTCTAAAACCATCCGCCACGTACCAAAGACGGTGAGAACTGGGATTCCGCAATTCGCGCTTCAGCGCGCTGCGCCACTCAGGGTCAGCCTCATCTATCACGGGGTCGAAGCCAGCCATTCCAATCTCAAGTCCGCGCATCGCTTTTTGCAGCGACTCTTGGAAAGTTCTCCCTATTGCCATAACTTCCCCGACAGACTTCATCTGAGTAGTCAAGCGCGCGTCAGCCATTGGAAATTTTTCGAAGGTAAAGCGAGGTATCTTAGTTACAACGTAATCGATACTTGGCTCAAAAGATGCCGGAGTAACACCGCCGGTAATATCATTACCCAATTCGTCTAAGGTATATCCAACTGCCAGCTTGGCCGCGATCTTGGCAATTGGGAACCCTGTGGCTTTAGAAGCAAGAGCTGAAGATCGAGAAACACGAGGGTTCATCTCGATAACAACAATGCGTCCATCTTCCGGGTTAATGCCAAATTGAACATTTGAACCGCCTGTATCTACGCCAATTTCACGCAGCACATCAATGGATGCATTGCGTAGCAGTTGATACTCTTTGTCGGTAAGTGTTTGTGCGGGGGCAACGGTTATGCTGTCGCCTGTGTGCACGCCCATTGGGTCAAAGTTTTCAATAGAACAAACAATGATGCAATTATCTTTATTGTCTCGCACCACCTCCATCTCGAACTCTTTCCAGCCCAACAAAGACTCGTCAATCAATAATTCTGAAGTCGGAGAAAGGTCCAAGCCGCGAGTACAAATTTCTTCGAATTCTTCACGGTTATAAGCAATACCGCCGCCACTACCGCCCATAGTAAATGATGGGCGAATAACACAAGGGAACCCTAGCTGACTCTGCACTTGAATGGCTTCTTCCATGCTGTGAGCAATGGCAGACCTGGGCGTAGAGAGGCCGATAGATTTCATGGCCCGATCAAAGCGTTCACGGTCTTCGGCCTTGTCGATGGCATCTTGGCTAGCGCCAATCAATTCTACAGAAAATTCTTCCAGTACACCTTCACGCACTAAATCTAGCGCGCAATTCAAAGCGGTTTGACCACCCATAGTAGGCAAAAGTGCGTCTGGTTGCTCGCGCTCTATAATTTTCGCAACAGTCGTCCACTCAACCGGTTCTACATAAGTTGCGTCAGCCATAGCAGGGTCGGTCATAATAGTGGCCGGATTGGAGTTAACCAACACAACACGATAACCCTCATCTTTCAGGGCTTTACATGCTTGAGCACCGGAGTAGTCAAACTCACAAGCTTGACCGATAACGATCGGCCCTGCACCAAGTATGAGGACACATTTGATGTCGGATCGCTTCGGCACCTTATACCCCTTTAGAGATGTTATCAGCCATCAAATCAATGAACTGATCAAATAAATATTCACAATCCTGCGGGCCAGGACTCGCTTCGGGGTGACCTTGAAAACCAAATGCGGGCACATCAGTTCTGGTGACACCCTGCACGGTGCCATCAAACAATGACTTATGTGTACACACCAAATTTTCTGGCAGGCTAGCTGCGTCCACGGCAAAACCATGGTTCTGACTAGTAATCATAACTGCACCAGATGATAGATCTTGCACCGGATGGTTTGCGCCGTGATGGCCGTGGGACATTTTCATTGTCTGTGACCCACTAGCCAGAGCCAAAAGCTGATGGCCTAAACAAATTCCAAATATAGGTATGCCGGTTTTTAATAAACTTTGGATTGCAATTATTGCGTAATCGCAAGGCTCTGGGTCGCCAGGCCCGTTAGATAGAAAAATGCCGTCTGGATTCAACGCCATTACCTCTTCAGCAGTAGTCTGCGCTGGTACCACTGTAAGGTCGCAGTTTTTGCCGGCCAATATGCGCAAAATATTGCGCTTTACACCGAAATCAAAGGCAACGACACGAAAAGTCTTTGTAGAGTCTGCCGGGGCGAACGTGCCATAGCCTGCGGTCAAATCCCAAGGCGTTTGCGTCCATGAACGCATCTTGCCAGAAACCTCTTGAGCCAGATCCATGCCTTGTAAGCCAGCAAAGTCACGCGCTTCACTCAAAGCCTTATTTAAACCTTCTTCAGTAGCAGCTTCGGAACCGGCCAAAATACATCCTGCCAATGCACCTTTTTCGCGAATAACTCGTGTTAGACGCCGCGTATCCACATCGGCGATAGCAATGGTGTTTTGCTCAACCAAATACTCCTGCAGCGAACCGCGCTGACGCCAACTGCTGACGCGCCTAGGCGTCTGACGAATAACTAAACCGGCCGCCCAGATACGATCAGACTCAGCGTCCTCTTCCGTTACACCGGTATTGCCAATTTGTGGATATGTGAGGGTAATGATCTGACGACGATAAGAAGGATCTGTCAGAATTTCCTGATAGCCTGTCATCGCGGTGTTGAAGACCACTTCACCAACAGTATTACCCTGCGCGCCAATGGACTGACCGCGGAAGATACTACCGTCTTCGAGCGCTAATAAAGCCGGTATCAACACCTTTCCTTAATTTGAGCTAATCAACTACGAAGATTCTCTTCGCTACTTTCTGTTTAGCTTACCGCCAGATTTTTCATCATCTGCACTTAACCAGAAAATAGCATCAAGCTACATCTCGCACCTATCTCGCTAGCACCCCATTCAGTAACTCTCTACTGCTTTTAATCGGCTTATTTGGCCTCAACCTCCTCTAAGAAAGTTGCTTTTAGAGCCCAAGCGAACCCTGCAATAGGATCGATATAGCCTATAGTCTTCACTAAAAATGGAGTGTGCGGACTGGAGGAGCATTGTACGCAGACATAGCGAAAAATGCAGCAAAAAATACTTCTGAGTTACAGGCCCAGTAAGTCTTGCATGTCATACAAACCGGGCTCTTTGCCGTGAACAAAACCTACGGCACGCAAAGCGCCTTGGGCAAAATTGCTGCGGCTATGTGCCCGATGAGTAATTTCCAAGCGCTCACCCTCACCAGCGAACATCACCGTGTGCTCTCCTACAATATCGCCGCCGCGAACAGTAGAAAAGCCGATTGTTTTCGGGTCACGGGCACCGGTATAGCCTTGGCGACCATAAATTGCATTTTTATCAAGGTTTCGACCCAACGCGTTAGCAAGCACTTCGCCAATACGCAAAGCCGTGCCTGAGGGTGCGTCTACTTTGTGTCGGTGATGAGCTTCAATAACTTCCACATCCACTTCATCTCCCAGCGCCTTAGCCGCTATTTCAATAAGACGTAAGGAAAGATTTACCCCAACACTCATATTCGGAGAAATAAATAACGGCGTACGCTTGGCAAACCGCTCTAACTGATCCAACTGTGCAACAGTAAGGCCGGTCGTACCGATCACCATGGGCTTATTATAGAGCGCGCAGATTTTTGCTAAGCCAAGGGTTGCCTCAGCAATGGTGAAATCTATCGCAACATCAAACGCATCTACCTGCGACTCAGGGTCCGCAACAATCACAACGCCTATATCACCAATACCTGCCAAAGCCCCAGCGTCAGCGCCGAGAACCGAATTACCTGAATGCTCGAAAGCTGCGCCCAAGCTAAGTTGAGGCGCCACATTGATGGCTTGCACTAATGTTTTTCCCATGCGCCCGGCGCATCCGGCTACAGCTACTCGAATCATTCGATTCCCCAAAGTCCGCATTTGTTACCTAGCAAATTCATCTAGGGCTTAAGGCCGTCAAAGAAATTTTTCACGCCATCGAACCACCTTTTCTCACGCGGCGAGTGCTTTGTATTTGCGCCCAAGGAGGCTTTGAATTCTTCTAATAGCTTACGCTGCTCATCGGACAATTTCACAGGCGTTTCTAAAACAACCTTGCACAATAAGTCTCCAACACCAGAACTACGCACCTGAGTCACACCCTTGCCGCGCAAGCGAAAAACCTTACCGGTTTGGGTTTCTGCTGGGACCTTTAGTTTTACTCGACCATCTAATGTAGGCACATCAAGTTCGCCCCCTAGGGCCGCGTCTACAAAAGAAATAGGCACTTCGCAATAAAGGTGTTTGCCGTCGCGCTCGAATATAGCGTGGTCGGCAACATCTATCTGTACGTATAGATCTCCCGCGGAGCCATTATTCGGACCCGCCTCACCTTCGCCAGATAAGCGGATTCTATCCCCGGTGTCAACGCCGGCTGGAATTTTAACTGAGAGCTTTTTGCGCCGCTCCACTCGACCCGCGCCACTGCACGAGCGGCAAGGGTCAGTAATGACACGACCAGCACCGCGACAACGCGGACAGGTCTGTTGCAATGAAAAAAAGCCTTGAGCTACTCTGATTTGACCAGCGCCATTGCAATCAGGACAAGTCGATGCGGTAGTGCCTTCTTTAGCACCAGAACCATCGCAGACATCGCAACCCGCCAAAACAGGAATACTAATTTCTGTTGCATCGCCATTAACCGCCTGCTCTAAACTTAAGCGCAGGTTATAACGCAGATCCGAACCGCGCGCTGGGCCACTTCTACCACCGCCTCGCTGACCGCCAAAAATATCGCCAAATACATCACCAAAGATGTCGCCAAAATTACCGGAGCCACCGCCGCCACCTTGGCTTTGCTGATCTAATCCTGCGTGACCATACTGATCATAAACACCCCGTTTCTCTGCATCGCTGAGCACTTCATAGGCTTCATTAGCCTCTTTAAATTTCTCCTCGGCGTTAGGGTCATCACTGTTGCGGTCAGGGTGAAACTTCATAGCGAGACGACGATAAGCCTTCTTAAGATCAGCATCTGCGGCGCCTTTATTCACGCCCAATATTTCGTAATAGTCTCGTTTCGCCATCTCTTTCCCTAAATGAACTCAGGCAACTTAACGCGCCTCTTTCTATAAAAGCCCTGCAAAAGAGCATTAAAGCGCTACAAAAAAGAAGCCAGTGTAGCGTAATAAAAACTAACGACTCAGCGGCGCTGAATTAACTGCGCTATGTTGGCCACCCACATGCAACAACGCGGCATAGTTGATGACCATAGCCAAAAACATACGCCGCGCGATATTTATTGCATTCTATCTGCTTGTCAATATAGCCTTGTTGCTGGCGCTCTAAACCCTAATTAAGTTGGCATACAGGTCAAGCGTTGACCAAAATAGAGATTATTGATTACCTTCTTTTTGGTCCTTGACTTCTTCAAACTCGGCGTCCACTGCATCGTCTGCCGCGCCGCTTCCAGCTTCTGGCGCTTCTGCGCCAGCCTCCTGTTGAGCGTACATCTTCTGCGCAAGCTCGCCCGAAGCTTCGGACAAAGTATTGATCTTTGCTTCGATCAAATCTTTTTCATCGCTCTTCAGCGACTCTTCCAAATCTGTTGCCGCTGCTTCGATCGCAGCCTTCTCTTCATCGGAGGCTACATCACCAGCGTCAGCCACAGCTTTACGGGCACCGTGAATAAGGCCATCAGCCTGGTTGCGCAATGTCACCAACTCTTCGAATTTCTTGTCCTCTTCAGAGTGCGCTTCTGCGTCGCGAATCATTTGCTCAATTTCTTCATCAGAAAGACCGCTAGAGGCCTTAATAACAATGGACTGTTCCTTACCTGTGGCTTTGTCTGTCGCTGAAACATTGAGTATGCCGTTGGCGTCAATGTCGAAAGCTACTTCAACCTGAGGTACTCCACGGGGCGCTGGAGGAATATCAGACAAATCGAATCTACCTAAAGACTTGTTTTGCCCAGCTTGCTTACGCTCACCCTGCAACACATGAATAGTCACTGCGGTTTGGTTGTCGTCCGCGGTTGAAAACACCTGAGTCTTTTTGGTTGGAATAGTGGTGTTTTTCTCGATCAACACGCTCATAACCTGGCCCATGGTTTCAATACCAAGAGATAATGGGCTTACATCAAGCAGCAATACATCTTTCACATCGCCTGAAAGTACCGCCGCCTGAATAGCTGCACCCATGGCCACAGCTTCGTCAGGATTCACGTCGCGACGTGCGTCTTGCTTAAAGAACCCCTTAACCTGTTCTTGCACCATAGGCATGCGGGTTTGCCCGCCGACTAAAATTACATCGTCTATGTCGCTAACAGAAAGGTTGGCATCATCCAATGCGATTCGGCATGGATCAATTGTACGACTAACCAAACCCCCTACAAGTGACTCAAGCTTTGCTCTTGTGAGTTTGAGCACCAAATGCTTCGGTCCCGTTTGGTCCGCAGTAATATACGGCAAATTAATTTCAGCTTGCTGACCGTTAGAAAGTTCAATTTTCGCCTTCTCTGCCGCTTCTTTGAGGCGCTGCAGGGCCAAGGGATCATTGTGCAAATCCACGCCATGCTCTTTCTTAAACTCATCGGCCAAATGTTCAATGATTTGAAGGTCGAAATCTTCACCACCTAAAAAGGTATCTCCATTTGTAGAAAGCACTTCAAACTGGTGTTCGCCATCTACTTCGGCAATCTCAATAATTGATACGTCAAAGGTACCCCCGCCAAGGTCGTATACTGCAATCTTGGTATCGCCACGCTTCTTGTCTAGACCATAGGCAAGAGCAGCAGCAGTTGGCTCGTTAATGATACGACGCACTTCTAGGCCAGCAATTTTACCCGCATCTTTCGTGGCTTGGCGCTGACTGTCATTGAAATATGCGGGCACGGTAATCACCGCCTCGGTAACCTCTTCACCCAGATATTCTTCCGCAGTTTTCTTCATCTTTTTAAGGATTTCAGCAGAAATTTGCGGCGGCGCTAGCTCTTCGCCATTGATGTCAATCCAGGCGTCTCCGTTACCCGCAGCAGAGATCTTATAAGGCACCATTTTTATGTCTTTCTGCACCACGTCATCTTTAAACTTACGCCCGATTAAACGCTTAACCGCAAAGACTGTATTAATAGGATTGGTTACTGCCTGACGCTTAGCGTTTTGACCGACAAGAATTTCTCCATCTTCAGTATAAGCGATGATTGATGGTGTTGTTCTGTCCCCTTCCGAGTTCTCAATTACTCGAGGATCACCGCCGTCTAAAACCGATACACACGAATTAGTTGTTCCCAAATCAATGCCAATAATTCTTCCCATTTTAAATCTCCACTTAATTTCTGCGTTGAGGCTCTCTGCGCTAATGGGCAAACCCGTACCTCGCGCATAGCCTATATATTAGGTCTTCAGCTCTTTCTTCAAGGGCTGGTCACATTTGACCTTGATCTAATTCCTTCGATTTACTCGATCCACTTACCGTTTAGAGAAGGAAACTAAGATGCCTTAACAACAATCACCTTGGCAGCTCTCGTCAAACGACCATTAAGCACGTAGCCCTTTTGCATAACATCCATCACCGAGTTCGGTTCGGCATCTGGATTTGGCACCATGGCCATAGCCTCATGAAACTGTGGATCGAAAGGCTGCCCCAACGGGTCGATTTGCTCCACGCCAGCTTTCGCAAGAGTGTCGACAAACAGTTTGAGAGATAACGACAAGCCATCAGCAATGGCTTTAGCGCCCTCGCCAAGCTCTGAATTTTCTGAAGTCTCGATGGCTTTTTCCATGCTGTCCACTACCGGAAAGAGGTCTGCGAGAAGTTTTTCAACGGCAAACTTATGCGCATTTTCAACATCTCGTTGAGCCCTTCGGCGTACGTTTTCCATTTCAGCAATGCTGCGTAAAAGCTGATCCTT
>MDSY01080822.1_pt1 | contig 18740 bp, 19 predicted proteins | sample 811131 | NCBI WGS metagenome assembly MDSY01 (sample SAMN05326643, study PRJNA326480) | marine metagenome | isolation source: seawater | place: Atlantic Ocean: South West | collected 2010
GTACCATCGGCGCAGAAAGGCTTGACTTCCGAGTTCGGAATGGGATCGGGTATTACACTTTCGCTGTAATCACCAGGCAAAAAACTTATAGAGAAAAATCAAAAAATGTAAACTAAAATAATTAATTAATTTTTGATGTGTAATCATCTAATGTTATTTTTAAACCTTGTTTTAATGAAGTTTTAGCTCTCCATCCAAGTTTTTTAGCAATATTAATATCTAAAAGCTTTCTAGGCATTCCATCTGGTTTTGTTTTGTCAAAAATAATTTTAAGATTTGATGCACCTAGCTCTTTTGCAATAAAATTCGCATACCATTTAATTGTATAATCTTTACCGGAGCCAATATTAATAAATGGATATTTAATTTTTTTGTTTAAGAAAAATATTACCGCATCAGCAAAATCATTAACAAACAAAAGTTCTCTAAAAGGTTTTCCTGTTCCCCAGACTATAAATCTTTTTTTATTTTTAATTTTGGCTTCATAAATTTTTCTAATAAGAGCTGCAAAAAAATGTGAATTTTTTAAATCGTAATTATCTTTTGGTCCATACATATTTGATGGCATTAAGCATTTATAATTTAATTTATAATTTTTACTGTAGTTATAACACATAAGAACTCCTGCAATTTTAGCTATAGCATAAGCATCGTTTGTTTCCTCTAAAGGACCAGTCAAGATATATTTCTCTTTAATTGGTTGTCTTGAGTGTTTTGGATATATGCAGCTAGATCCGAGAAAAATCAAATTTTTGATTTTAGCCAAATAAGATCCATGGATTAGATTATTTTGAATTTGTAAATTCTCGTATATGAATTTAGATTTATATAAATCATTTGCTAAAATACCTCCTACTTTAGCAGCAGCTATTATTACTAGATCAGGTTTATTATTTTTAAGATATTTAAAAACTCTTTCTTGATTAATTAAATTTAGTTTTTTTTTATCAATAGTTATAACTTTTTTATATCCTAATTTTTTAAATTTTTTTAATATCGCATTTCCTACCATACCATTATGACCAGCGATAAAAATTTTAGAATTTTTATTAATCATTTAGAAGATTTTTCTCCTCAAACTCAATCATATCTTCAATCAATTTTTCAATATTTATTTTAGGTTTCCATTTTAGTATTTTTGAGGCTTTTCTACTATCTCCTAATAATGTATTAACATCTAAAGGTCGAAAATATTTTTTATCAATTTCAATTATTGTTTTTTTCGTATTTAGGTTTACAGCTTTTTCATTTTTACCTTTACCTATCCATTTTAAATTAATTTGAAGTTTTTTTGCTACAATATTTATAAATTGTCTTACACTTAGTTGTTTTCCTGTAGAAATTACAAAATCGTCAGGTTTTTTTAATTGTAAAATCTTCCACATCGCCTCAACGTAATCTTTCGCATGTCCCCAATCACGTTTAGCATCTATATTACCTAAATATAGTTTTTGTTGTTTGTTTGAATTTATTCTTACTAAAGCTTTAATTATTTTTTTTGTTACAAACGTTTCACCTCTTACAGGACTTTCATGATTAAATAAGATCCCGTTACATGCAAAAATATTGTAAGCTTCTCTATAGTTTACTGTTATCCAGTGAGCATAAACTTTTGCAACACCGTAAGGACTTCTTGGGTAAAAAGGAGTACTTTCATTCTGAGGAACTTCACGAACTTTTCCAAACATTTCAGAGGTACCTGCTTGGTAAAATTTTGTTTTTTTTTGAAGTTTATGGAATTTAATAGCCTCTAGAATTCTTAATGCTCCCAATGCATCTGCATTGGCGGTATACTCTGGAACCTCAAAAGAAACTGCAACATGAGACTGGGCAGCTAAATTATAAATTTCATTTGGTTTTATCTCTTTTAATAAAGTTGATACTGATATTGCATCAGTTACATCACCATAGTGTAATATTAATTTACGATTTTTTTCATGTGGATCTTGATAAAGATGATCTATCCTACCGGTATTAAATGAAGATGATCTTCTAACAACTCCATGGACCAAATAATTTTTTTTTAAAAGAAACTCAGCAAGATAAGATCCATCTTGACCTGTTACACCAAATATTAAAGCTTTTTTTTTCACTAAATTAAAAATTTAATTATATATTATTTTATCAAAAGTCAAAGTTTACCTTATAAATTTTCATTTTTATAAATATATTCAAATGTTTTTCTAAATGGCATTTTAGCTTTGAATATTTTTTCAAAATTGTTTTTTTTTAATAAATTGTGAATATCAGAAAAATTATATTTTTTTATTAACATGTTATGGTAATGATGTTCAAATAATATGTACCTTGTATTTAATATATATTTCCCTAGGCCATTAAGTACGTAAAATTCATATCCCTCTGTGTCTAATTTTAAGAAATCAATAATTTTTACATTGTTATCGATAATAAATTTATCTAATCTTATTTGATGGGTATTAATTTTTTGAGAATAATTATTTTTTTTAAATAAAAAACTACTTTTTTTTTTGAAATATTTTGATTTTTGATTGATTTCAACAAATGTTGAAGAAGAACTCTCATCAAGTTGATTTAATTCTTTTTCTTGATTTATATCCCCAGCTGCTAAGTTAAAAATTTGAATATTAGATCGACTAAATTTCTTTTTCAATTTTTTAATTCTATTTTTAAGAAGATTATAATTTTTTAAACTAGCTTCAAAAGAATAAATATTTTTAATATTGAAATTATCACAAAAAAGATCAATAGACTCACCTTTATGCGCGCCAATATCGAAAAAATTTTCAAAATTTTTGACTTCAAGTGATTTTAAATATTTGATTATTTTTTTTTTATGAAAAAAATCAAAAAATTTGAGAAATAAAATTGACAAATATTTAATCATAAAATTTAGTTATTATTAATAAATACATAAGTTTGATATTTTTCCTTTACCTCATAATCTCCTTGAAAATCACACTCAGTTTTTATTTTACAATTCTGGTATATGTTTATGAGATTTTGTATTCTTTTGTTAATTCTGTAATGATTATCAGATAATTCATACCTGAAGTCCTCAATAGGTTTGTAATTATATTTAACAATTTCATCATTAATTCTATTTATATTTCTAAATAAAAATATAAATACTGTAACTATTAATAAAATTAAAATTCTTTTTCTTAATTTTTGAAAATTAATTTTATTCCTTTCTAATAATTTAGATACAGGTATGAATATTATTAGACTTATTAAGACGTATCCCCCATATCTTAAAGCTGGGTGATTGTAAAACCATTCAAAGAATAGGATTAGTAAAAAAAGATAAATAGGTAATAAATACCGATCTTTTATTTTATTTTTTTTTTTACTGAAAAAAAACTAAAATATATAATTAAGATCAATAAAAGAATACCCAATAGAAAGTCAGAGACTTTATTAAAAAAATAGTTATTTATCCAATTCGGAAGCCAATTGAAATACATTATATGATTTTCAATGTTATCTACTTTAAAATTTGGTCCAGCACCTGCTTTAGCCCAGTTTTCGTAATGAGCATTCATAAGCTTTACATCATTAATTAATATTGACCATTCAAAATTTGGAAAACATGTAAAGTATAATGGGTATACTAAACAGCCTGTGTTAAAAAAATTTACTAAAAGCACACTGAAAATCAGTAAAGCTGCTAAATAAAATGGCAAACTATTTAGCTGATATTTCAATTTATTAAATTGATGATTTATTTTTAGTAAATATAATAATGGTATTAACAATATAAAATATACAAAATAAAAGCTTTTAAGTGATATTATTAAACTCGACAAAATAAAAATTTTTCCAACAAAAATTTTTAAATTATTTAAATTTCTAAAAAATATAAATATTTCAATAAACAATAGAGAAATTAAGATTTGTGCAGACCTATCTGAACCATGCTCAGAAATTCTATAAAAAAAGACTACAAAGAAAATAATACTTAATAGGATTAAATAAAAAATGTAGTCATTATTTTTTTTTAAAAACTTATGATAAAGTAAAATTACTAAATTAGTTATTGAATAACCCATAATCATAATCGCACCAATATGAAACATATATTTTTCAACGATTGGTAGAAAAAAGAGTGAATTTAAATAAAATATTGATGAAGGAGTTCTAAAGCCATGATTAAAATTTCCTATCCCAATTAAAAATTTACCTTCGTTAATGTAATTTGTGTATCCAAAATGATAGTAAGAGAAATCATCATGTGTTTTAAATGCTATGAATGCAAAAAATAATAATAAATATATTGCTATAAAAGCTTTTATTTCAAATTTATTTTGTATTTTTTTAAAATTTAAAATAAATAAAACTAATCCTGTAAAAATAATAAAAAAATTATGTATTGAGTTATGAGAATAAAAAAAGTGTGATAAATAAGAGTAAATTGTTAATATAAAAACTCCTATTAAGCCGTCAAAGCCTATATTAAATAAATTACTATTTTTAAATATAATATTTCTAAAAAAGAGACCAAAACCTAATACAGAAATTACACTTATTATATAAAATATAAAAAATATGGCTGGACTAGAATTCATTTTCTTATACTAAAAAAGGCATCCATAAGTAAAATTTTTTCACCTTTATATTTTATTTTTGAAATAGAAATTAAAGTATATTTATATTTATTTAAAAAACTAATTATGTTGTAAAAATTTGGCTTAACATTTCGGTACCTTTCTATAAATGATAATTCAATTTTTAAAAGTTTTACTCTTTTATTTTTAAGATTTTTTTTCATCCCTTTCAAAACATTCAATTCCTCCCCTTGTACATCTACTTTACAGAAATCAACTAATTGATTTTTGTTAAAAAAATCATCGAATTGTATTGTTTTAATTTTAATTTTTTTATTTAATTTTTTTAAAGATTTAAATAAATTATTTTGTTGATAAAAGCTTGACTGAGAGGAGATATTATATTGATAAAATGTTTTTAAACTTTTTTTATTAGATAAAGCATGATTAAAATTATTTATATTTAGATCTGGATAAGTCTCTTTTATCTTATCATTTAAATCTTTAATTGGTTCAAAGCATACGATTTTTTTAATATTTAATATATTAGATAGAAAACCTATGTAATTTCCTTCATTGGTACCTATATCAACATAAAATATTTTTTTATTTTTGAATATATTTCTTAAAAATTTTTTCTCATTTGTAACTGATGAGAATAAATATGATATTGCATCGTCTAGTTTTTGGTAGTATTTAAGTAACATAGCTGTATTATTGCTTCCTACTATTTAAAAATAAAAATTATCTAATGAATTTCGAGTTTATAAAAAAAAATTATCATATCACAACTTTTATTTTACTATATTTTAGTCTGATTATTGGTTTTTTGTTTGGTGAAAATACAACTTTAGGTCCGAAATTTGATTTTGAGCATGCACTAAAACAAGTTCAACTTTTTGAGGAAAATTTTTTCCATACTCTATTAAATTACGATAATATTATTTATCCAACCAGAATTTCACCTATATTTATAATTATAATTTTATATTTAAAAAAAATATTTATTAATATTGATTTAGTTAGATTTATTTTACTCAACATAATTGTTTTAAATCAAATCTATTTTTATAAATGTTTAAAATTGATTTTTTTAAACAAAAATAAGTTTTTGGATAAAAGAAATCTTTTCTTACTTTCCACAATATTACTTTTATCTCCTTCTTTTAGATCAAATGCAATCTGGCCCGAAAGTGCAATGTTAGGATTATTATTTTTCAATATATCTGTTTATTATTTTCTCAAGTTTAAATTAAAATCAGCTGCAAATTACATATATTTAAATATTATATTTTTAGCTATAGCATCTTATATAAGACCAAGCTTTGCTTTGTTTTCTATTTTTTTTTTTATTTTTTATTTTACAAAATTGAAAGAACATATTTCATTATTAAAAATTATATTAATTAATCTTATACTGGCATTACCAGCCTTTTATTATTTATTCGTTTTAAAAATTTTTTTTATAAGTAGTGGTGTTAGCGAAAATATGCTTAACTTTAATTATTTAAATAAATTTGCAGTAATTTTTTCAATATTTTTTTTTCATATGTTACCCTTACTATATTTGAAAAAAAAAAGTTTCATGATTTTTTTTGAAAAAAAAAATTATTTAGTCTTATTAACTACTATTATAATATCTTTTATTTCTTTAATTAATTTTGACTACAATTTTAATAATACAGGCGGTGGATTTTTTTTACATCTATCTCATTTAATTTTTAAAACAGATTTATTCTTTCTTTTATTAATCCCCATATTTATTTATTTTTCATTAAAAATAATATGTATAAATTTTAAAGATAATATAATTTTATTTTTAACATTATTTTTAATAACCCCTCAATTTTCAATCTATCATAAATACTATGATCCATTAGTTTTCTTAATGGCATTTACAATTTTTGATTTTAATTTAGAGCAAAATATTTATTCAAAAAAAAATATTGCAATTATATTTATATTTTATCTCTTGTATTATCTATCAACATTAATTAATAGTAATTTTATAAAATTCTAATGGATTTAACTTTAGTAATACCTGCGAAATTAGAAAAAGAATCTTTACCTCAAGTCTTAAGAGAACTAAAAAAATATAATTATAAATGTATAATCGTACTTGAAAAAAACGATACTGAAACTATACAAGCAATTAACAATTTTGACTGTGAAATATTATACCAAAAGAATTTAGGTTATGGTTCAGCACTAATTGAGGGGATCAATGCAACTACAACAAAATATTTTTGTATATTTAATGCAGACGGATCTTTTAAACCAGAGGAAATTAAAGGAATGATGCAAGAATTAATTCACAATAAATTTGATTACGTCTTTGGCTCTAGGTATCAAAAAGGTTCGAAAAGTGATGATGATACATTGGTTACTTTAGTTGGTAATTATTTTTTTACATTTTTTGGTAAAATATTTTTTAATTTAAATATTACGGATATTTTATATACATTTGTCATCGGAAAAACTGAAAGCGCGAAAAAATTAAATTTAAAACAGAAAGATTTTACTTTTTGTGTAGAATTACCAATAAAAGCAAACAGATCAAACCAAAAAATGATATCATTTACCTCTGAGGAAAGAAGCAGAATTGCTGGTAGAAAAAAAGTTAATGCATTTAAAGATGGTTTTTACATATTAGTTTATTTATTTAGAATTTTTTTTAGTAAATAAAAATAAGCATATGAATAAAAAAATATATTTACTAAAATTAAAGATATTAAAACATCTGTTTTGGTTACAAAATTATATCCAACTAAAAAAATCATAAAATTATATAAATTAATTACTATTGAGCTAAAGTTATTAACAAAATTGTTATTTTTATTCTTAATTTTTAATTTTAAAAAATTAAATATCAATTGATGTAAATGTCTTGTATCCGGTAATGTAGGAGAAAGGTTATAGCTATACTTTCTTATAATTGAAAATAAATTTTCAAAACATGGATACCATAATAATAAAATTATGTAATAAGGAGATATATACTGATTATTCATATAAAGTTTTATCAAGTAAACACCAAAGAGAAAACCTAATAAATACGATCCACTATCTCCAAGATAAATTTTATTCATAAAGTTAAATACTAACAATAATAACAATACGATAAGCAAGGATATTAAGAATTCACTATTTTGGAACAACTGATTTTCTAAACTTAACAAATATAAAAAAGATATGACTAGTGAGTAATATGTGATCACCAATCCATTTAATCCATCAATAAAGTTTGTTCCATTTATAACTATTAAAATACAAAAGCATACAAATATTACGTTAAACAACTGATATTCTAAAATACTGTCCAAAAATGATAATCTTGTTGATGATAGAGTAATTTCATTATTTAGAACACACGCTAAAATAACTAAAATCTGGAAAGATAATCGTAGTATAGGAGAATTTAATTTTTTAAAATCCGATAGACAACCAATTAATAACATAATAAACAAATAAAAATAAATAATATTTAAAAAGTATAAATTAAATATTATTATTGATATAAAAATATAAATTCCTCCTACTGGTAATACATAACTTTTATTAGTAAAATTTTGATGTAAATCTTTTTCTGTTTTAAGGTAATAATTATTTTTATTGAATAAATAATTAAGACCTGAACACATAATTACAATTATCAATAAATTTAAAATCATATTTTTTTTAAGTAATTTAAAGACAGAACTAAAGTTCTGTAAAATGTTTTAAAAATGTTCATTCTTTGATATTTATAATACACTTTAAATGCATCCATAATTTTTTGGTAGGTTGAAGATGATAATGACCCGCTGTGTCTTAAATAAAAAACTAAAAAATTATTAATTCCATAAAAAGTTACGCCCATTTTTGCAATATATAACCAACATACATAATCTTCTTTTGTTTTAATATTAGGAAAAGGATTTATGAATTTACCTATTATTTTCTTTTCAATCATTACCGTTGAAAGACCAATATCACATGATTGAATTAAACTTTTATAATTTTGATTTTTTGCATATCTTTTAGAAATTATTTTATCTAAAGAGTTTTTTATATAATACGATGTGTGGCAGGCTGAGCATTTTTTTTTTTTCATAAACTTTAGCTGAAGATGTAACTTGTTTTTTTTCCATAAATCGTCACTATCTAAAAAAGCTATATATTTACCTTTTGATATTTTAATTGCTTTATTTCTTGATAAACCTGCACCAATATTTAATTTATTATTTATATATTTTAATTTTTTACTTTTTATGTTTAAAAGATTTTTTATTTTTTTTATTGATGGATTATCATTTACTATAATAATCTCAGTATTTTTATAAGTTTGATTTAATACTGATAATATCGCTTTTTCAAGTAATTTTATATTTTTATAAAAAGGTATAATTACACTAACTAAATCACTCATTTTTAAAATTCATTTAAGGCTAATTTTTCAAAATTATTTTTAACTTCGTTTAAAGTAAATTTTTTCAATGTCTTTTTTGAATTCTGTATCTTGTTCCTCAATTGATTTGGGTTTTTAATAAATTTATTAATAGATTTTATAAATTTGTTTTTATCTAAATGACTAATTAGTTCGCCATATTTACCATTTTCTAAGGCCTCTGAAATTCCACCTTCACCATTATATGCAATGATTGGTACATTAAAATTACTAGCATCTAAAAAACAATTAGGAAGGCCCTCGAAAAATGCAGTATGAAGCATTAAATCTGCGTCACCATATATTTTTGATTTATTGTTAGTAAAAGGAAGCAAGAAAACTTTATTTTTTAAACCTAAATTATTTATTAATTTTGTTAAATCATTTTCTAATTTGCCACCACCGTAAATATATAATTTATATTTAATATTTTTTAATTTACTTATCATTTTTATTAAAAATTCATGGTTTTTTTGATTACTAAATCTACCTACGGATATTAATTTAATATAATTTTTTTTTTTAATTTTTTTTTTTTTTAGTATTTTTTCTATTGTACCCGAATAAATCACATCGGCATTTACATTAAACATAAATCTTAGTTCTCTTTTTAAAGTGTAAGAATTTGTAATCACTTTGTCTGCTCTTGGATAAATTGTACGAATAAACATCTTTATTATCATATTTTTTATGAAGTTTGTTAAGTTAAAAAATAAATTAAGTTCATGCAATGATGTTCTTTCATAGAGAAAAATTTTAAGATTTTTTATTTTCCTCAAAAAAAGGATTGACAAAATATTTGAGTAGTTAATATTAGAAACAAATAAATTTTTTTTTTTATTTTTAATTCGTTGCAATATAATTTTTCTAATTTTAAAAAAACCGAAAAATGTTTTTAAAAAATATTTATTAGTTTTGATATTTATGATATTCACATCAGAGGGTATATTTTTTTTATAATCACTGTCTCCTATATATATAATATTTATATTAAACTTTTTTCTACTTAGACCTTTCAGAAGATTTAATATTGCTATAGAGGCACCCCCATAATTAAAGTTTGAAACAAAAAAAAATAAATTTATTTTCATTAAATTAAAATTTCTCTTAAAATTTTAAAGTGCCCATATAGTGTAAAATGTTTACAAATTTTTTTAAAATTAATTATTTTATTATTTATTATTTTTTGATCTTCCATCATAAATTTGTCAAAAATTCGGAGAAAATCTGTAGAGGAATTATTTTTGAACACAAAACCATTTTTGCCACCCATCATCAACTCCTCTGGTCCATTGGGACAATTGCTAGAAATAATAATTTTATTTGCGAACGCGGCTTCTAATAAAACAAATCCTGGATCTTCCCATAAAGATGTTAGTATAAATGCTTTTGAATTTTTTAAAAAAGGAAATATATTTTTTTTATATCCAAGAAGAAATACCTTTGAGTTAAGATTATTTCTATTAATTTCTTTTTGTAATACACTTTTATTTTCTCCATCTCCTAAAATAAACAAATTAAGATTTTTATATTTATTTATTAAATTTGCAAAATTCTTTATTAAAAAAATTTGATTTTTTTGGTTTGTAAGTCTTCCTATCGATATAAGAGAATTTTCTTTTGATATGTCACTATGTAAATCTATTTTTTGTCTCATTAATTTATTTATCTTTTTTACGTTTAGAGCCGGATCTGGTAAATAAACAATTTTTTCTTCATCAAAAATTTTTTGTTTTTTTAAAAAATTCATTGTTAATTTAGTTGGTGCAGTCACTAGATAGATTTTATTTGATATTAAATTCCAAAATAATTTACGAAAAATATTTAATTTTGGATAGCCCGATATTCTCAAAATAATTTTGGTTTGATAATTAAACAATAATAATAATGAGAGTGGTATATATGTTATTAAATGGACTATTAGATATTCAGGTTTTTCATTTTTTAAAACTTTATGTAATTTTCCTACAGTAAGAAAAAAAGCGACGAGATAAGAAAATCTACTTTGGAGAAAACCTAATTTTGGCAAAAACTTTATAAAATTAAATTTAAAAAAATTAATTTTTTTTATATTATTCGCACTTAATTCATCTTTTTTTTCTTCCCATTCACCCAAAGAATTAATAATCACAGGATGTATTTGTTGATTAGAAAATTTTTTTAAAGACAAAGCAGAATTTATTACAGCATTTATCGTAGCTACATTACTTATAAACGGACACCAATAAAATACTTTCATTAAAATTTATTTATAGACTTTTTAAATACCATTTAATTGTTTTTTTAAATCCATATTCAAAATTTGTAAAACTTTTAAATTTTGTAATTTTTTTTATTAATTTATTACTACCATGAGTATTTAGTACATCAGCTTTATGTTTTTTTATAAGCTTAATATTGTTAAAATTATATTTAATTTTAAAATGTTCGCATATATTTTTAATACTTATTGGTTTCGAACTACAAATATTTGCAATATTAAAATTAAAATTTTTTAAATATGATAATTTAATTAAAATAGATACAACGTCTCCGATGTAAGTAAAGTCTCTTTTATGTTCTCCATAATTATTTAAATAAAAATGTTTATTTGATTTATAAGATTTTAGTAATTTAAATAGAAACATATCTGGTCTACCCCACTCACCATAAACAGTAAAAAATCTTATTCCACATATATTCAATTTATACTTATTTTTATAATTTTGTGCTAATTTTTCATTTCTAATTTTAGTTTTAGCATAAATATTATTTGGTCTTAATTTATCATTCTCCCTTGTTGGAAATTTATGTGTGTTTCCATAAACTGAACTTGAGGAAGCATATATTATTTTTTTAGGTTTTATTTTAATTATTGCATCTAAAATATTTTTAAATCCTTTATCATTAACATCATAATATTTTTTTGGATTTATTAACGAATAACGAACGCCAGCCTGCGCCGCAAAATGAAAAACAATATCAAACATATTTTTTTGGAAAAATTTTATCAATTTATTTTTATTTGTAATATCTATTTTAGAAAAAAAAAATCTTTTATTGCTGATGATTCTAGAAATTCTTCTCTTTTTATAAGATGGTGAATAATATCTATCGAAATTATCAATTCCATAAACTAAGTTTTTTTTATTTTTAAGAAGTTTGTTTGCAAGAGAAAATCCTATAAATCCTGCAACTCCCGTAATTAATATTTTCATTGTATAAATGATATTTTAAATTAAATGTATTGATATAATTTTTTGTAAAACAATTAAACATTTAAATGGTTAAAAATATATCAAAAATTTTATCTATAGTTACAGTAGTAAAAAATGACGAAAAAAACATAAAAAAAACTATTGAGTCGATTATTTCACAGAAAAATTCTCTTACGGAATATATTGTTATCTGTGGTAAGTCCAATGATAATACTTATAACATTCTTAAAAGATATAAAAATAAAATTGATCATATTGTGGTTTCTAAAGACAAGGGAATTTATGATGCAATGAATATAGGTGTTAAAAAGTCAAAAGGGATGTATTTAGGTTTTTGTAATAGTGGCGACAAAATAAATAAAAAAAGTTTAAAACCTATAATCAAAATATTAAGTAAAAAAAGATATGATATTTTATTTGCTACTGTAAAAAGACATTATTTAGGTTCTACAATAGTAAAAAGTGGTTTTAACAAAGAAAAATTAAAATATAATTTTGATTTTGCTACATCACATTCTACAGGGTTTTATTATAAAAGAAGTTTTCACAAAAAAATAGGTTTATATAATTTAAAATTCAAGTGCTCAGCAGATTATGATTTTTACTTAAGGTTATTTAAATTAAAAAATTTAAAGATTATATCTACTAGTAAAAGAAAGATATTTGGTGAAATTGCTAGCGGTGGTTTTTCATCTAAATTGACTTATTTACAGCACTTAAACGAGGAAACAAATATAAGAATGCATAATAATCAAAGCTTATATTTAATAGCATTTATTTACTTGTATTCAATAATTATAAATCCAATTAAAGTTTTAAAGTCATTAATAAATTAAACTATGTAAGATATAAAACAGTATGAATTTAAATAATACTCTAGTATAATTGTAATCACTTAAAAATTTATGCCACAAATAAAAAAGAGAGAGTTTACAGTAGGTTACGGGTCTGTAAAAAAAATTAAAATTGGAAAATTAAATCCATTAGTATTCATTGGCGGACCGTGTGCCATTGAAAGTAGAGAACATTCACTTAAAATGTCCTCAAAAATAAAAAAAATTTGTGATAGATTGAAAATTCAATTTATATTTAAATCATGTTATAATAAGGATAGTAGATCTTCTCCCGAAAGTTATAACGGTATTGGTATTGATGAAGGTTTAAAAATTTTAAAAGAAGTAAGGCAAAAAATTAAGGTACCAGTAATTGCTGATTTTTCAGACCCTCAGTGGGCTCAGCCAACGGGTGAAGTTGTAGATATCATCCAGGTTCCTGCTTATTTGTGCAGACAAACATCGATTTTAAGAGCAGCCGCAGAAACTGGTAAACCAATATTAATTAAAAAAGGTCAATTTATGAGCCCATGGAATATGAAAAACTCGATAAGAAAATTAGAATTTTACGGAAACAAAAAAATTATACTTGCAGATAGAGGAACATTTTTTGGATACAATATGTTAGTAAATGATATGAGATCTTTACCCATAATGTCAGAGAGTGGATACCCAGTCTGCTTTGATGCAACTCATTCAGTACAGATGCCAACGTCTATGGGAAACATATCGGGGGGTCAAAGAGAATTTATACCACATTTGGTTAGATCTGCATCAGCTTGTGGCATAAATGCTTTATTTATGGAAGTTCATGATAATCCCTCAAAAGCAAAATCAGATCCAAATACCGTTCTTGATATTAAATATTTAGAAAAAATTTTAATTATGGCTAAGAAAATGCACTTAGAAAGAATAACACTAGAAAAAAAATTTGGTGAAATAAATGTTAAATAAAAAAAATCTTTTAGTTAAAGACTTTATTATTCCTATAAATAAAATCGCAGTTCTAAGAGAGAACAGCTTATTAAAAGAGGCAATTGAACTAATGAGTAAAGTTAAGTATGGAGTTTGTTTTTGTATTAAAAAAAATGGTACACTTATTGGAGTATTAACAGATGGTGATATTAGAAGGAAGCTGTTAAACATTCAAAAACCTTTCTCAGCGTTACTTACTGATGATTTAATATATCATATCAATAAAAAGCCAAAAAAAGTCCGTATTTCACAAAATTTAGTACCAGCATTAAGAATAATGGAAAAAAATAAAATATGGGATTTGGCTGTAGTAAATAATAAAAATATTTTAGTAGGAATGTTGCATTTACATCCAATAATTAAGTTTTTAAAAAAAAAATAATTTTTATAAATGAGATTAACTGCTTTCATACCTGCAAGGTTAGAGTCAAAAAGGTTTCCTAATAAAGTAATCAAACATATTTTTGGTCTACCAATGATAGAACATGTGAGAAGGAGGGCATTATTATCAAAAATATTTGATAAAGTATATGTTGTAACTAATTCATTAAAAATTAAAAAAATAATAGAGAATTTTAAAGGGGATGTAATTATTTCAAAAAAAAAACATCATAATGGTAGTAGTAGAGTTTCAGAAATATCTAGTAAATTTAAATTTGATTTTGCTTTTGTATTATTTGGCGATGAACCATTTCTAGACCCAGAAAGTATAAAAAAGTGCAAAAAATACTTAAAGAAATATCCTGCAGAAGTTTATAATGTTGTTACTAATCTCTCAATTGGAGACAATCGGTCTAAACATATAGTAAAAACAATAATTTCATCCAATAAAATAATTAATTATTTAAGAAAAATTAACAACATTAATTCAAAATGTAAATTATATAAATCAACTGGAGTATTAATATTTAAAAAAAATTTGTTAAAAAAATATAAATTACTAACTATAAAGAAAAGGGAAACAAGAGAAAAAATTGAACAATTAAGATTTTTAGATAATAATGTCACTGTAAAACCTATATACCTAAAAAATATTTATCCATCAATAAATACCCAAAAAGAGTTCAAACAATTAGTAAAAAAAATCAAGTCTAGTAGAAAAGAATTAAAACTAATGAAAAAAATAAAAAATTTTTATTTAAAATAAATATCTAAGTTATGCTTTTTTTTAAAAATATCTACTAAACTATTTGGATCTAAATTGATTATATTATAATCTTTAAACTTACTATAAGAGTGGAAGATATTTCCACATTTAATTAATAAGTCTCCAACAGAACCGGCATTATTGTTAACCAAATAAGTTTCCTCATCATAAAAATGTCTATTTATTTGCAATATTTCATTATTTGAGTTTACTTTAATGTTATTCCAATGATTTGAGTCAAAACCACACATATATATTTTTTCATATCCTAAAAATATACAAATTGATAAGGCTTTTATTCCTGAAATAGAAGAGTAACCATAATATTTAGTAATGTCTGATATGTTATCAGTAAATTTATCTGCATTATTGTTGAAATAAAAAACTTTATTTTTAAATTTATGTTTTTTGTATGTAGATGTGGGTAAAAATAATTTTATATTTTTTTTATTTATCTGAGTAATAGTATCAGTTAATCTTTTTTTATGTTTTTCATCTAAATCATATTTTTCTGGGAATATAGTTCTATCATCAGATAAGAGATAATAATCAATTTGAATTTCGTTGGAAAGATTTGTGCTTAAAAAACCTCCCAAAGAAAATACTTCGTAATTATTTTTTTTTAATTCACTAATTTTTCTCGGATCTAATATCAATGCTGACTTACCTGTTCCAATCAAAATAACTTTCTTTTTAATCTTAGAGTTTTTTAATGACAAAGTATCATGCATTATTTTTTTATTTTGATAAAAGAAGATTTTATTCTTAATATTTAATTTAGCTTTTAAAATTATTTTTTTTATCATTAGAGATTATTTAATATTTTATTATATTGATGTGCAAATAATTTAAATTTTTTTCTATTCGTTTTTAGCAATTTTTTATAATTTTTTTTTGTTTTTTTTTCTTTAATATTCATTTTATCTTTTATTATATTTGATAAATATTTAAATTTATTTGGATCAAAGTAATCTGCATTCTTACCTAATTGTTCTCTATGTACATTTAAATTTGATGCGATAACTGGCGTTTTTAAAGACTTTGCTTCTTCAATAGCCGTGTTCCAACCCTCAAATTTTGATGGGTTAATTAAGTATTTTGCATTTAATATTAAATTTAATTGTTCATTTCTAGAAATTTTCCCCAATATTTTAAAATTTATAAGTCTATTATTTTTTATTTTACTCAATAAAGAACTGTAATATGTAGATGATCTATATTCATGTTTCGTTCCTGTAGAAATAATAAGAGGAGATAATTTTTTTTTCTTTAACTCTATTAAAGCATTTAAAACTACCTCATAATTTTTATGTATCCAAAATTGATTAGAAATTAAAAAAAAATTTTTTAAATTTTTTGTCAAATTTCCTTTTGGTTTATTTTCAGGAAGATAATTTATAAATTTTAATACATGAGATTTTTTTTTAGATTTCTGGTAAAGTTTGTTAAAAATATTTCTCATTGTTTTACTACTAAATAAAATTCCAGAAGAATTTGAGATTGCTATATAATTATCGATCCATCTTTTTAATCTTTTTTTTAAAGAAAAATTATCTTTTAAAAATAATTCTTGTAGATCTGGTATCCAATACAATGATTTGATATTAGAATTGAGTCCAAGTGGGAAACTGTGTGAAAGAACATCTATGTTATATTTTTTTAATATTTTTTCTAATATAAAATCTCTTTTAAAAAACATTAAAGTAAAAATTCTTATATAGTTTGTGAAAATATTCATTTTTAATTTAGGGTTTAGTGATTTTAGATAAATAACTTCATAATCAATAAATCCAGGATTTAATTTTGTTTTATTTATGCCAGTAAAAATTTTTATGGAATGATTGGTATGAAGTCTAATTGCTTTAAAAATATTTAAGTAATAATTGCTACCTCCCAACCACCTTTCATGGGAAAAATTTATGATAAATGCAATTTTTAATTTTTTTTTCACCTAATTAATATTCTTTTTAAACCATTTGACATATTTTTTTATTTCAATTTTTAATTTAGAAGTACATTTCCAATTAAATTTTTTTCTTATTTTACCATTTGATGAAATATAATTCTGATTTTCTATTATATTTGGATTTCCAGTATAATTTATTTTATTCTTAATTTTAAACTCTACTTTAATATAATTTACTAAGTTTTTGATTTGAGTTCCCACACCTGAACCAACATTGTATATTGAAGTAATAGGGTTTTTATTTATTATAATTAACTTAATAAGATTATTAAAATCTTTTATACTCAAAAAATCTCTTTTTTCTAAACCGTTACCTCTAAAAAAATAATTATTTTTTTTAAATTTACAGCAAGCGTCCCAAATAATTTGTTTTCTTAAACCAATACCGTAGATAGAAAATAATCTTAAAATAATTATATAATTATAATTAATTTTTTTTAATTCTTTTTCCGCTAATAATTTAGTTTTACCATAAGCTGAAATTGGTTTTGTAAGATTATTTTCGGATATTTTTTTTGAATTTATTTTCCCATATACTGCTTGACTTGAAAGAAATATTATCTTTGAGCCATAAATATTTGATTTTTTAATAAACTTTATCAATTGTTTTGTTGAGTCTATGTTTTTTTTTTTATGTATATAATTGCTAATTTGATTTACTCCAACCAAACCACTTCCTGCACAATGTATTATTACATCAGGTTTTATATTATCTCTAATTAGTTTATTATAATCTTTAACGCTTGTTTTTGATTTTATTCCAAAAATTTTATTATTTTTTTTTTTAAGGACATTTTTTAAATTAGAACCTATGTATCCATTTATACCAGTTATTAATATTTTCAATTTAAACCTCTTCAAAAGGAAGTTTTGATAGTATTTCTTCCTGTTGAGAAATATTTAAAAAATCCAATTTTTTCTCTATATTTCGAGTCTCTCTAAACTTTCTGAGTTGGAAAACTTCATTAACTTCTCTCTCTTGGACCTTTTCATTCAATAATTTTTTTTTTACAAAAAATGCATTATTTCCAGCAGAATTACATCCTACAAGAGCATAATTTTTTATATTAGCTAATTTTGTGAGAGCTGAAAGCGATGCGCCATAATATATATTTGAATAGTGCTCTTTGCTTCTATTAAAATCCTCTTTATAGGGTACGACAAGACTTTTATCTTTTCCTAATAAAGAATTATACTCTATTATAACTATTGATGGATTAATAGATGTAATCTCATTCCATATCCAATAATCATTTCCATCAATATCGATTGATAACAACCCTATATTTCTCATATAAGTGTTATTCATAAGAATTTTATTTATATTTTTTTTAGTAATATATTCACATAATGCTTTAATATCGTGTTTCCAATAAATTTGGTCTTTCTTAATAAAATCTATATTTTTTATTGAACTGTCTATAATTAATCCAGACCAATTGTTTTTTTTTAACAAGAATCTTGTATTCGACTCAACATAATTCTCAACGCCAAATTCTACAAAAAATTTATTTTCTATATTTAAATTATTAATTAAAAAAGCAATGATGCCATCTTCGCCCCACTGAGAAAATACTTTAAATTCATAATCAAGAATATTTTTTGAATTTTTTTGTAGGTTTAGATTATAAAGAATAGATCCATTTTGAAATTTTATATTTTCAATTTCA
>MDSY01114739.1_pt1 | contig 18738 bp, 9 predicted proteins | sample 811131 | NCBI WGS metagenome assembly MDSY01 (sample SAMN05326643, study PRJNA326480) | marine metagenome | isolation source: seawater | place: Atlantic Ocean: South West | collected 2010
CCCCCCCCCCACTCCCGCGGATTCCACGGTGACCGCCGATGGCGGTGCTGATGGCGACACCGCGGACAGTGGCGGTGTTTCCAAGAAAGCGGCGAAGAAAGCCGCGGCTGCGGCGGAGAAGGAAGCCAAGAAGGCTGCCAAGGCGGCTGAGGTAGCTGCGCGCGAATTAGCGCAACAAGGCGGCCCCGACCCTCTGGCGCACCTGTACGGCGACGCCCCCCTCATCATGTCATCCGAACGCACCGGTACGGTGTGGACGCACGTCAAGGATGTGGATGAGAAGTTGATCGGCTCCACGGTGACGCTCCGAGGCAGAGTGCACGCCGTGCGAGGCAAGGGCAAAAGCGCGTTCCTTGTGTTGCGCCAGCAAACTACCACAGTGCAGTGCGTGTTTTTCGTGGACGACGTCAACGTGAGCAAAGGCATGGTCAAGTACGTGTCGAACCTTACGAAAGAATCCGTGGTCGATATTACTGGCACGGTGATGAAACCTGAAGAGCCCGTCGCTTCGTGCACGCAAACCAACGTGGAAATCACGCCGCAAAACATCAAGTGCATCTCACGTTCTGTTCCCGTGCTACCGTTCCAAATCGACGACGCCGCGCGATCCGAGCTGGACTTTGAAAAGGAAGGCGAGACGTACGTGCGGGTCGGGCAGGATACTAGGTTGAACCACAGAGTCATCGACCTTCGCACCCCAGCGAACCAAGCCATCTTCCGCGTGCAATCTGCCGTCTGCGAGCTCTTCAGAGACGCCCTTCGAAGCAGAGACTTTGTTGAAATTCACACCCCCAAGCTCATCGGCGGTGCATCCGAGGGAGGCGCCTCAGTATTCAAACTCGACTACATGGGCCAACCAGCGTGCTTAGCGCAGAGCCCTCAGTTGTACAAACAGATGGCGATTGAGTCTGATTTAGAACGCGTGTTCGAAATCGGCCCCGTGTTCCGAGCGGAAGACTCGAACACGCATAGACACCTGTGCGAGTTCACCGGGCTGGACATGGAGATGGCTATTAAAGAGCATTATTTTGAAGTGCTTGATGTGTTGGATGCGCTGTTCCTGCACATGTTCGACGGGCTGAATGAGCGGTTCTCGCACGAGCTGAAAGTCGTGTCGCAGCAGTACCCTTATGAACCCTTGAAATACCTTCGACCTACGTTGAGGTTAGAATTTCCCGAAGGCATCAAGATGTTACAGGATGCTGAAGTTGAGGGTGTGGACCCCTTGGGCGATCTATCCACAGCCCACGAGCGCATTCTTGGCGATCTCGTGAAGAAGAAGTACGACACGGATTTCTACATCCTTCACAAGTACCCGAGCAACGCTCGGCCGTTTTACACCATGCCCGACCCGACCGACGGCGATTACTCCAACTCATTCGATATCTTCATCCGCGGCGAGGAGATCATTTCAGGCGCGCAGCGTATCCACGACGTGGATCTTCTCACCAAACGCGCGTTAGAGTGCGGCATCGAAGTTGATACCATTCAGAGTTATATTGATGCTTTCAAGTACGGAGCGTTGCCTCACGGTGGATGTGGTGTAGGACTGGAACGCGTGGTGATGCTGTTCCTCGGGCTGGGGAACATCCGGAAGACGAGCATGTTCCCGCGTGATCCCAGGAGGCTGGCGCCGTAACTGGAGTGGAAACGATGCGTTGTTTGCAGTAGTACCGGTAGAGACTGTTGCGCGAGAGGGTTGAGAGTGTCAATACCCTAATGAAAAATGACATTAAGAACCTATCACACTAACTATACTTATCACACCACTCCCGTGCACTTCAATACCAACACAACGTCATTTTTCGTCTCCCTCAACCCTATAACAATCGCTTTCTCACTCAACACATCCACCCCGATTTTTGTGGCCAGGTCACTGATGGTCCAAAGCAACGACCGTTCCAGGGACGGGTATTTCGTTTCAAGTTCGTTGTCTCTTGCACTATTTCCTCGACATAATCTCAAAGCGTGCCGAAGCAAAGTGATCACGAAGACGTACGACGTGAACTGCTTCGATTTTTTATTTTTGCCCGACACATTTCTGTTCTCGTTGCGTACCAGATCAGGATCTTTAAGCGTGCTCACAATGTCCGCGGCGTGCAGAATGGACAGGAAGGTTTGCTGTTCGATTCCGAAAGTTCTATTTAATTTTTGCGGGTTGTAGAAATTAACTGCCGCCAATGAATGATTGAACTGATGACACGAGATGCCATCGTCTTCTGTCCGTGACGTTTCATATTCCGACGCCTCCGGATCCAACATTAACTCCAGCACTGATCGGTACCAGCGTTTCTGCGACGTTGTTGCGTATATGAACATCAGGGTTTCAGATCGTTTACCGACCATTGATTTAATATACCCGCGATTGGTGAAGGTCGCAATTTGCACTGGAAACAGCTCGCTCCCATAAACGGTGTGGCCGTACCCCGCGATCTGTACGTGGTTCGGGGTGCACCACTGTTTTAGTATATTTGAGACTGTCAAGAGGTGCTCGTCGAACATGCCGACTACGTGCTTCACGTTGGATGCGCCCGCGGATGCCAAAGAGCTTCGAAGCGCCTCTAGCTTTGTTTGCATTGTTTTCTCGTCATCATCACCATCCTCCTCCTCACCACCGACTACGTCTTCATACCTCCACCTCGCGTGGTCCCGCGTTAACGGGTGCAACGCCCACCCGCACGGTACCCTGAACAGGTGCCACAGGACCCGCGCGACCGCGCCAAGACCCACACGGAGGGTCGAGGGGCGGCGCAACATGGAGTGAAGAGAGGGCGGAAGAATCTGGTTCGTGAAAATCGAACGCGTTTTTGAGAACCGGGGAGAACCGTTTCCAAGACGTGTGTGAGAGGGTCTGTCTATTCATGGTCTATTTCCTCCTGTCAATCCGGTTTGGATATTTTTTGAGCTGGCGCGAAAAAAGTTGATGCTGACGTGGAGTCTTCATTCCACCCCGCGCGGCTCCGCTCCGGGAAGACGCGGTAGGTGCTTCCCGTTCCGCAGGCTCGCAAACGTGGCCAAATACCCTACAGCGACCGACTGCAAAACCGTTCGGGGCATAACACACAAGAGTGTTCCCGTCCTTCACCGACGATCGGATTATAATCGATAACAACGTTTCGTGTACACCCACGCGAACATCGACCGGTGACTAGATACCCATACGCACCACTCCAAACGACACCACATTATGCCATTGAACGCGCAACACAGTGAAATGAATCATTCGCCAGTGCCTAAACCAGTTTCCGACGGCGTGCCCCTCGGAACGTTTTCGCAACAGCTCGCGGTTGCGGAGATTGTGATGAATGAGGCGAATTATGTCTCGCAACAAGAGTTGTGTCGCGCGGATAAGCCGGAGCAAGAAAAACCCACTACAGACCCCTTCCCTGGCGACGACTCCTCCGGCGACGAAGAAGAGAAAAGAAAACGGAGGATGGTGAGTAACCGCGAAAGCGCGCGACGTTCGCGCCAGCGCAAGGTTAAAAAGCTAAACGAACTTAACGACCAGTTCTCTCAGTTACTCACGGACCGCAATCAAACCGCTCAGAACATCCAGCTGATGGAGAGTTTAGTTCACCGAGTGCGGCACGAGAATCTTCGGTTGGACGTGGACGTGGGGCGGATCGCACGGCAGAACTTACTCCGAAGCGAACAGGAGGAGCTGAACGGGGGTCTGGGGGGGGAGAGTAATGGGGGGATGCATAACGGATCTATTTCCAACGCCCCCAACTCCACCCACCAAACCCATCCGCCTCCCACGAACACCGCAAACACTTTACAAGTAAATCCTCCTGCTCAACCAATCCCTATGCACGAGGAGAACTTAGAGGTTACGTTAAACAATGTCTTCGCACCAGCAGCGGCATGAAGGGGTGAGGGTCGTAATCGTGAATTGTAATACATATCGTAACATCGTTCGGAGCCGTAATCAGATTAATTAGTCTCTCCCGCATCGACAAGCTCCAGCACAAGCACACCCTCCGCCTTCCCCCTGCGCCTGGCGAACCAGTTGAAGGGCACAGAGAAAGCGTGCTTGTGCGTCATTAACCCAGAACTTTCTGAGTTAATATTCGAAGTCTTCCAGGCATCCATAAATCCGTTTACTAATTCGTCCGTCCCGCAAATTGCGCATCCCGCTGATTCCTTCTCCACGAAAACCGTCGCGGTGACGTTCGCGCGATTGATTTGTGTCAACACCTGACTAATTGCCGCATCGGAAGCATCGTCGAGTTGGTCGATATCAACCTCTGTAAACACTGGTAATCCAGCGACGGACCAGTGCAATTCCGTGGACGTGACGAGCAAAGGGTGTACGCCATCGGGTTCATCTGTATCGTTTTCGCAAATCACCGGCTGCATCGGTCGCGACGTCACGCCTGCCGCGTTTGCGAAGTGTTTATCAATACGTTTATGCGCATTCAGTGAATCGTGAAACACGTTATCCGGAACACATCGCCAGTGCGCTATAGCCACCGCACCTTTGTTCAGTTTGTCCATCACACCCATCGCGGAGCTCGAAGTGTCAGTCGCGGCGGGCGGAGGTTTAATTGCGGCGTTTCTCGGAGTTCCCGGTTGCGACTTGCTTTCTTGATTTGCGTTACTACTAGTCCCGGTACTCGCGATGAGTTTCTCCATCATCGATTCCTTTTTCCCGAGGCTTCCCGCACGGTACATAGGTGTGCCTGGAACGTCGTAATTCGATTCATCCTCGGAATCCGAATCGTCACTTTTTTCATCCTCGTCGATGAACTCCTCCAACGTCACGCGAAACGACGCCAGGCGAAACACGAGCTTTTGTTTTGTTGTTTTTTGCATTCCTGACAAGCGCAAGGCGCCGATGTTTGGAGACTCGACGTTGGATGCTTTCGCGTCATACACGTCCAGCTCGCAGCTCGCGTAGACTGGGGTGTGGTCACTGCTCCGCACGGAAGGCACGGAGGTGTACTTCAGGAAACGCAGAGGTCCAGAGGTGTATGACTTGTTAGTCTCAGCGTTATTTGGCCCAGTGTTACTAACCCCGAGCGAGCGCGCCAAAACGCGGTCGCACCACGAAGGGATTCGCTTCTGCGAGTATGCCTTCTCTTTTTCTGTAGAGGCTTCAGCACCATTCCCATCAACGTCCCCCTCCGCAAACTTGAACGTGGGCGGGAAGGCGATGGGGCCTTCTCTAAAACCATTCAACGCCGAGCCGCGTCTTATTTCCCGCGAAAGCTGGTCGCCTTTTAATATTTTTTTCCAATCCTTACCCTTGATCGTGTCAACCACTAAGTGCCACCCCTGCACCCACCGCTTGGTAGCCGCGAAAGAAGAACTCAAAGCGGGTCCCGGTCGATCCGTCGCATTCAAGTCTGCGTTACCGTCATGTTCGGGTTCAACTCCTTGTCGTTCCTTTTCTATGCTGGCAAACGCTTCGTCGGCGTTTTTTTTCTTGGCGCTCTTGGCGGTTAACCCGCCGATTGCGGCGAGAACGGAACCACTCGGCGCGTCGTTGGATTTCTTCCACATAGACGCCCATAGCTTTTTATTGCCCCGTGTATCCTCAACCCCGACCATTCCAGGATCGATTCGGTAGTTCAAGTCGCCGAACACGAACACGTGCGTCGTGCAGGCCAACAATTCTAGTTGGTTGTCGTTGCCCGGGGAAGACTCTTTCGCATCGGTACATTCCTTGATTTCCTTCTTTTTCCGGACATCATCCGGCTTGTCACTCCCTTCGTCTTCCACGCCACTCGCACCGACTGCCCTGACCTGCGAGTTATCCCATACACCTCTCAAAATCCGCGCGATACTCTCATCCCTCGCGCTTACGTGCTTCTCCCCCTCGTGCGCGGCTAAGTGACACGCCACAAACACGACCGACTCACCACCTCTTAATTCCAACCTCACCATGAGTCCACCTTTGTTGCCAATTAGGTTACCCACCCCGGTGGCTTGGTACCCGACTCGCACCTCTTCGATTAAAGAGTCGGTTTCAGTGAGCAGCACTTTCTTGCAAAACACCGCTAAGCGCATTTGTAGCAAAGTGGTGCTCTGCACTAAAACGTAGTCGGGACCCATTGACGCGCGAATCACCTCGAACCAGTGCCGCCGCGCTTTCAACTCAGCAGCAACCTTTGCGGATGAATAATACCCCGCGGCGGCACCTGCTACCAATCCAAACGGCGCCAGCGGACCAGCGGCGACGCCCCCGGCCAACGCCCCCGCGATGGCGCCACTTGCGCGCGTAAATTTAGAACTGGTGAAGAACCCCTTTTTCTTTTTCGTGAATGTAGACGAGTTTGAGTTTTCATCATCAGCACCTTCTGACTGACAGGCTGTAGAGTCATGCGACGTGGATGTCGTTGTCGTTTCATCACAAGTAGCTTGTGCATCAGTGTTACCAGTACGCCCCTCTGCTATCATCATCTGCTCCCACACCGCTTCTGGTTTCAGGTTCTTTTTGGAGTGCGGGTACGATGCTTCCTGCGCTGCGACTGCGACGAGGTCGTGTCCCCTGGCGGTGGCGAGCCACTCGGTACACGCGTCCATGTCCGGCGCGACGTTGCCCACGTTCCACGTACCGACCCACGTGCTTAGCGTGGTTTTGCTGGGGTTTAATGAGGAAAGTGTGGTGGTGGGTCGGGGGGCCGAGGGTCGGGGAACCTCGGGTGAGTCACCACCGGGGTCGTTTGGACTTTTCACAGTGTCTTGCGTCTTGTCTGAGGTCAGCATCGGTGCTTTTTCAGTTTCCGCGTCAGTGCTCAACCGTACGTCACTCTCCTCGGCCGCCATGCGCACGGACACCGACTAGCAGTGTCGATCGACACTGCTGCGACCCCCGTGATACGTCGAAAGAGCGTGCGCACGAGTGAAGCAAAGGGCGACCGACGCGTTCTGTTGACGCGTTCTCCTGATCAGCAACAGAGGTTTTCTTCTCGTCAAAATCAAGCGACGAGATTCTCAGAATTTCGGTCAAACCCGAAAGGGGGTCTATCGGACGGGTGCCGCGTCATCCGCCGCATTGCCGGCGTCACCAAGCGGCGTTGCGCTTAGCTTTGCTCTGTCGCCGACGGTGTGCGGAGACACCAACTGCGCACGCTTGACCGTGCGTCCCTGAGTCTTTCCAGGTCCCGCGGTTTCGCGTTTGGAAGTGACTGTCCGCTCATTCTTAATCTAAAGCGTTTCGCGTCACGAGCTGCAACCGTTTCGGGAATTGGGGCGGATTTGGGTGAGTCGAGCCTGTCCGTGACATCCTCCAGTACTCGTGACTCATAAACACTATGGAGGCACATCAGACGTACACCCACGACGATGACACCTCCATGGCGTCCCCCGTGCCCGCGTTTGGCGAGGTTACGACCGCACCCGTGGGCCCTATCGTCACGTTCGAGAGAGACCCGGATTCGGGAGCGTTGGATAATTTGGATGTCGACGAGTTGGTGCCCGTAGCGGTCGAGGCAGTGGAGGATTCCACAGCAGAAAAGGAACCTGAGATCATATATGCAGATGACGTAGAAGACACGACAGTTGACGAAGAACCACCGGAAGTTCCAAGAGATCAACAAAGACAACCACCCGCCCGCTCGGCTACGCAGAAAGCGATGCCGGTTTCTGAAAAGCCAAAACTCCGCCCGGCGAGCGCCTCCGCAAAAGGCGGGGTCAAATCCAACTGGACACCGGGTGGGACGAACAAACGCGTTAACTCAGTTGAGTCAAACACAACTCAACAAAGGCCGCAAACCGCGCTGGCAAGGTCCATGAACACCGTGAACAAAAACTCCCGGTACCCGTGGAACAACCCTCCCTTTGGTGCGCCGAGTTCCATACATCCTTTTTCCGAGCATTTAGCCCCATCGCGTTGGCGGGACAAACGACTCCCAGAGGAGAAAAGAAACGCTCAAACGAAACGGCTGTTTGAAGACGCAGTACGAAGACAGATGCGGAAGAAAGAAGTGGCGAACGCGCCGATTCCGAGGACGAGATGGAGTGGACGATTACCTAAAGAGCGCATCGATGAAGGCTTTGAAAGAATTGCAAACCACGCGGTTGAGTTTGTTGAAAACAGAGCTGCTATATCGGCGCCGGAGTTGACGCAGACTGGAATCATGCGGTACACTGGTTCTCACGATGAATTCACAGGCGAGTTGGAACCGTTCCAAGTGCTTCCCGAAAGGGAAAGGAATGCTGCGCTGTTGAAACACCACTACAGCGAAACCGCGAAGCGAGCGGTGAACAAAGCGGAGCGTTACGAACACTATTTGTCGAATTTAAGGCCGTTGAGTTCGCGCGAAAGGGATTTACTAAAACTGGACGATACTCCTTCTATTCCTATGCCAGATGACCTGATGCAGATCGCTGAATCCGAACTTGAGGCAGCTCGAGAAGCTAAGCAGAGTGCTAAGCAGAAAATTCGGCAAGAGGGGTCCGCATCCGCGGCGGCAGCGAGGTCTTACAAGGAAGCTCGCGCGGCTTCTGAAGAGGCGAAAACGGCGGCGATGAAAGAGCGCTTGAAATCAGCGAGGTTGGAAAGAGATGCTTTGGAAGCGAAAACGTTTGCGGCACGTGAGGAACGACGAAAGGTGGAACTGGAGAAGCAGGCCGAGCTCCTGAAACAATCCGAAACGCAGAAGAAGGAGATGTACGAAAAGTTCAACGGGTTGGCGGTTGAGCGAAGGAAAGAAGTCGCGGAAGGCGACGCGAAGCGAAAACAACTTGACAAAGAAAGGGCCATATTAAAAAGAAAAGAGATGAAAGCGTTGTGGGAGAAGCAAAAGCAGCGGGAGGCGAAGTACGCGGAGATGATGAGTTCGGAGAACGATGCGGGGAGTGCGTTGGTGATGGAGGTGCGGCAGCACAGACGGGAGGTGGACAGCGCGCGACGTGTGGATCGAGAGAAACGGTTGGAAGCGAAAAATGAGGAGCGAAAAGCGAATCGTGAAAAAGCGAAAAGTTACCAGGCGATGGTGGAGGAGATGGAGGCGCGGCAGGTTGAGAAGCAGCGTGAACGGAAGCAGAAGCTGAGAGAACGCGCGGTGGCAATGGAAGCTGCGATGAAACAACGACGAGCACAGAGCTTCAAACTGCGACGCGCGGAGAGACACAGCCGAGGCGAGGTAACGCCTCCCAAGAAAAAGAAAAGTAACGCCGAAAATGTTTCAGAAAATGCGGAAAACGTCGAGCCGAATACAACGTAGACTAAGTGTATGAGTATTTGAAATGTATGATATGATATTCCATTCAAAAGAATTTGCGTGCATGTTGATAAGCGTCTCTAATGTTTCGTCTGTATTCCCGTAGTCTCACTGCCCAAGCGTTTCCTAATCCGCCGCGAGTCTTCTCAGTACTCGCTGCGCGCGTTCGCCCCTGAGCTCGTCGCCCTCACTGGCCGCCGCTTCCGCCGCGGCGACGGCTGGTCTGTGTACGTTAGGCGTCGCAGGTGCGCTCGCGGTGCCGTGCGCCACTAGCGCATCGTGTACGGTAGCTGAAGAAAGAGCGAAATTCTCTAGGAGAGCAGTCGCTGATTGAAACGGGGGGCGCGCCGTGAAGGTCGTGTCTCCTCCCGAATTTCTTCCACCCAAGTCTCCAGCCAACGCTCCCAGCGCGGCGGCGACGGAAGCCACCGTGGTTTCCACGCAGGGTTCGTCGTCCGTCTCTAGTACAGCAGCGCGTCTACCCGCCAGCGCGTCTTGTTCCGCTAAAAGCAAACCGTCAAGCGTCCCCGCGTTCCCCGGTCCGCGCGTCGCATCTGAAATCAACGAACTAATCGTCCCAGGGCCTCTTTCGTTTTCGGTAATCAAATCGTCCACCAGCGACCGTGTGCGCGCCGGCGTGCTCGGCGCAGACGCGGTGGCGAACGCCGCGGCGGCGACATTGGAGACATCGAACCGGTTTCGAAGCTCCTCAGCCGCGGTTACGAAAGGAGACGTAATTTGCGAATTAGTCTCCGTGGGGAGAGAGTTGGTGCGCGCCGGCGTAACGGGCGCGCTTCCCACGCGGCGACCCCGGGGAGGCGACATCCAAGGAGGCATCGTACCCATGGGACTGGATGGGTTGTTTTCAGCGTTACTTCCTTCCTCTTCTATGGCGGGAGGTACTAGATCGCTCAACCCAAGTCCTGCCGGTCTGTTGACCATGCGTCGCACGTACTGCGCCCTGACAGCTTCCCGCGCTCTCGCCGCTGCCCCGACGATGGCGTTTTGTTGCGCGTTTGCTTGGTCCACCAGCCGCTTCGCCGCTCGCTTTTCCCGGACGTGTTCCGGGGTCAATCCGGACGGTAACGCGGCTCTGCACATAGGACACGTACTGAAGTCCTGCTCCCTGCACCGCACTAAACAGCACCGGTGGAACACGTGGTTGCAAGTAGTGGTGAACAACACGCACTTCGGGTCAACCTCGGTTGTTTGGTTTTCTTTTCCGTCGGTTTCGTTTGCATCGCCAGATGTTCCAAGTTCATCATCACCCTTACCGTCCTCGCCACTCGCACCTGCTTCTTTCTCCCCCGCTTCTCCGAAAAAGTCCCACCGCTTCCCGGAGCGTTCCCGCTCTAACGGTGAGTAGCACACCGCGCACATCTCCTCGCCGTTCCCGACCTTTATGCCGGACGCGGGGGTTCGTGGAATTTTGCGAATCGACGAGACTGGCGGGTTTGGGGTGGAGATTGGGGTGGAGAACACGAGCCTGCGCGAACCTTGGGCGGGGGTGCGGCTGGGTGTTGGCGCTGCGCTTTGCGTCGCGTCCACCGTGGGGGTCTCCGCGGACGGCACAAGGAGCGCCTCACCGCCGTCAAGACTTCTCCTTGAAGAATCCAACACGGTCTCCACGTGTTTCGTCATCGCGCGAAGTTCGGCACTCCCGAGAGACGTTTATTTTCGGCTGGTCGAGATCCGGTGCTCGATGACGCCGTAAACCTCTTGACCGTCAACAGACTAGCTCGCACTCAATGCTCTCTAGTGCACGCGTATACACGGCTCGCGCGTGTCACCGTCACTGGCGCGCCGGTACTTGTGCTGCGAACGAGTGTCGCGCACGGCTTTCGGGAAACTACCACAGCTGTAACCGTCTCGTACCCCTGATCGAAAATTCGTCGGAATTAACGAAAGTCAGTGTTGAAAAAGCTACGACTCACCTCTTCGCGTGCCACGTCGTCGCGCGCGGAACGCAGGCGCAAGCACGCGTGGAGGTGAATAATGCCGGGACGACATAAGCGACGCCTGCAAGGGAAGTGGAATAACGACTGCACGGAATGTTACCCCTGCCAGCACGGAAAGTTGAAAAGAAACTGCGCGGCGTGCAACCCTTGCCCGCACGGGAAGCGGAAAAGCTCCTGCGCGGAGTGTCTGCCACCCTTGCCCTCACGGCAAGCGGAAACTCAGCTGTCCGGACTGCACCCCCCGCCCCCACGGCAAGCAGAAAAGCAACTGTGTGGCGTGTAAACCCTGCCCCCACGTAGCGGAAAAACAACTGCGCAAAGTGCACCCCCTGCCCACATGACAAGCGGAAACAAGACTGCGTGGTGTGCACCGGTTGCCCCCACAGCAAGCTGAAACGAGGTGCGAAGGGTGTAAGACGGCATGCGCCGACCAACCGAGTTCGAAGCGGATCAAGCGCGAGCCCGAGATCAAACAAGAAGCCGAAATCAAGCAAGAGCCCTTCACCATTCAAGGCTACTTCGGCTTCGACAAGTAAAACAAGCAGGATTTAACTTTAGCTACAGTGTACGTAAAAAAATCACTTCTCTCCCTCCCAGTCCTCCGCGCCCTCCCCCGGGTCTTGCCTGGTAAGCGCTCGTTGTCGCCGCCGCAATTCAAACGCCTCCCAAGCCGCGCCGTCCGCGGAGTGCATGGAGGCAGAGGAGGAGTGGGAGGAGTGCATAGAGTTATGGTCAGAGGTAGCAGATGCATTATCTTCTCCGACACCCTCTCCATTATCTTCTCCGACATCCTCCTCCCCGAGACTCTTGAGACTGTTTGCTCTACTAGATTGTTTTTCTTCCTCAAACGCGCTTCCGAACCGCAACGCCCTCCTGCGCCGCCCCGCGATTTGCTCAAGCTCCTTGGCTCGGCGTTCGGTTTCGAGAGAAACCGCGGTGACCGCTTTTTGGAAGCCTTGTTCAGAAGGCCCTTCGAAGGAATCCATAGCTTCACCCAACATAACACTCACGCTGTCCCGTAGCTGCTTTCTGTACTTCTTCATCCACTTGGGTTCCGGCTCGGGATGTGGCGGAATTTCGTTGCCGTCCGCGTCCAGTTCAGGAGGTTTCGGTGTCTCTTCTGCGGGAGGGTCATCTCCTTCTGCAGGTTCAGCAGGAACGACAGGTCTGGGTTCGTGCATGCGCCGTGCTCTTCTCGCGGCTTTGTCCACCCCATCAAGCGCGGTGACCAAAACTTCAGTCATCGACGCCGCTAACAAATCCGCGCGGCTCTCTGGCACTAAACTTTCCTCAATCGCGGAGTTGAAGTGTTGTCGAAACATCTCCAGACTCTCGGACGCTAACAACGGAGGAGGCGTATCGCCCGGTGTGTCCTCACCCTCTGCAACCTCAACACACTCAACATGAGTAGGCTTCCATTCCATGTTCGTTTCGCACCGCTTGGCGAGCAAATCCAGTGCGCTCTCCACCGCCTCAACGCTGCCGTCCCAGTCGCCCCAAGACGGAGAAGCAGGAGGAGGAATTTCCTCGCCATTCTCGTTTAAGGTAGGCTCAACAGGTTCAGCAGGCACGTCTTCCTCCTCTTCCTCCCCTTCCTCTACCGGCATGAGCCTCGCCAGCGCTTTCGCATCTGCACATATCCTGCACAGCGTCTCGAAAACCTCGGGGTGGAAAAACACTCGCGGCCGGCGTCCGACGTTGGCGGCAGTGAAAAAAGCGCACTCGGGTCCGCTACTAGGCGCCCCCCCCGTGCTCCATTCACCGAGTCTCGGCGGCTTCGTAGCGACCCGCTCGCCCCGCTCAGGTGTCACAACCTTGTTTACCACCCGTCTGACAACCTTTGAAACTTTCGCGAACATTTCCTTTCGCTTCAATTCGTCATCTAATGCGCGTCGGGGGAAGGAATGGGGGTCCTCCGCGAAGGCTACTCCTCGTAAAGCAATAGGGTTCAATGGGCCGGTTCTCAACTCAGGCTTGGTGACCAATCTCCAACCGTCTAAATACACACCAGGAACACTCGCTTTGAACGTCCACTGGACCTTTTTTGATTCGCCTGGTTTTAAACTGCCTTCCATCTCGGTTAAAAACCATGTGCAAGACACTGGGGGTTTATTGGAATGTGGCAACTGTTTTGGGCCGAGCCCTGTCCCATCCCGGATCCACTGGTAATACAAAGCCGTGGTGCCTGTGTTTCGAACCACGGTGGAGACGTGTGTGGTGCTTCCTTTAATTGAATCCGCGGTGAGCACGGAGGTACTGATGCCTAACGCGGTTCCAGAAGCGACACTTGTCACGCCTCCATTCAAACTCGCGGAAGGCACAAAGTTGGAAGGTGACACTTCAACCCTAGCGCTCAATCTGTACGCGTCGAGCGTACAGTGCGGCCCGAGTTTCTTTAGGCGTTCGATTTCGAGTCGCTCAGCATCTGCGTTTCTCTTAGCGGCCGCATTTTCTTTTGCTAAATTCTCATCGCTTTTGATCTTCTGAATCTCCGCCCAGGTCTCAATCGACGCGTTTGCGATTTCCTCTTCCAGGTCTTCAAACGAAATTCGTCGAGCCGCTTCGCGAGCGGCGACGTCGTGCAACCCCTGTCCCACCAGCTCAAGCATCTCAACGTCCTCTTCAGGAAGGTTGCCAGGAAGCAGTTTGCCAACCCTTTTGGCTAACCTGGCCCGTCGCGAGACGAGATGTGCGCTGTTCAATACGGAACGGCCAGACTGCGTGCTGTACGATACGCCATCTTCGGCTTCGTTTTTAGGTCTCCGGACGTGCTCCGGGTCCGCGAACGCAAGCTCATCCCGTACGTAGTACAGCTCAGAAAAAACGTTCCCAATCGCGACATATCGCGTCCAGTTGTTCCGCAAGCTCATCCTCCACTCCCACTGGCGTCCTCCTTCCCGTTCCTGGATCGGCGCGGCCATCTCCAAATGTTGCATTATTTCAACCTTCTTTCGGTGTTCGTCCAGACGCTCCATCGCTAAATCTCCGGGCCGCTTATCGAATTTAATAGCCTGTTTCTGTTTCAAAGCTTCCCACTGCTCGTTCTGCGCGTCCCACTTGTCGAGAACTCTTGTATGGGCTTCGTCTCTGGTTTTACAGGTTAATTGCCACCCGGTCGCCGCTTTCGAGTTGAGGGACTTTTCGTGTTGCTCTTTCGTCTCAGAAACTGCATTCCTTAAATGCTCTGCCGTCTCCGCGTACAAGTCGCGTCGCTCTGTTATATTTCTATAAGCACGTGAGTAGTGGTCGTGGTACTTGCCCCGCGCGATCTGAGCTTGCTTCCTGTGTAAGTGTAACGGTAGGTCGGGTAAAAACTCGGGCGTGGGGGGGAGCTTCCGGCGCTCCTCCGCGATCTTTTCCGCGAGAATAAACTCGTACTCGTCTGTGATGAGAGAGGAAAATGTCAGTTTCGTATGGGCAAACAGTTACGGGATGGATTTAGACGTTCACTCGATCGAATGCGTTGATGCGTGCTCCGCTTACTCACCGACGTCCCCCAACACGGTCCATTCCTCTCGTTTCCCCCATCGCCCCGGCCTTTGGCCTCTTGGAGCCACCGCGTCTTCCGTTGCCGGTTCCGCGGGGATCCCAGGTGCGGATCTGGGCAACGGCCCCTGGCCCTTGACCCGCGTTGGGATGTGCGCGGTGCTGTTCCCGAATGTTGAGTGAAGAGCGTCAAAATCTATGCCTCCCTGTTGTGGGGTCGTGGCGCGCGTAGAGAACCCATCCTGCGTCGTGGCTACACTGCCATCCGACCTCTTCACTTTCCGCACGAGGATCTTCCGCCGGGGCGCGGGGCTCCCCGGGCCCTCACTCCCAGGCGGGCCCCGGACCGGGCGCTCGCTCGCCACGCTCATCACGCAATGAATGGATTCCCGTTTTGGAGTTGACTGAGTTCAACGTCACTTTCGTCGTTTTCGGGATCGCTATTTTTTTCGCACTTTTTTTTATGAGCTCATTACACCGAGGTGCACGCTCGCATGGCGGACACATCACCTCCACCTCCCCGCGGCGGCCCGTGGCTCCCCATCACCTCCGAAGCAACCCTACGCGCGTGTAGTGCATTCCAAGCGAAAGACGTCGACGTTTTCGTGTGCAGCTATCCCAAGAGCGGGACGACGTTGTGCCAAAACATCGTAGCGCAAATCTTGACAAGAGGGGTGAATAATAAAAGTGATGACGACTCTACAAATACCTTTCCATTCCAGCACGTCTCCCAGGTGTCGCCTTTTTTCGAAATCGATGCGCACTGGGACCATGGGAGCGAGAAAGCATCGACAAGTGGAAGTGCACAACTTTCAGAATCCGTCATTGAAAACCACTCCAACTTATTACGTGGACGCCGCGCATTCAACACACACTTGCCCTACGAAATGATGCCCTTCGTGTGGGACACGCAGTCAGAAAAAACGACATCAAGAAGACCAAAGATCATCTATATCAGTAGAGACGGTCGAGACGCCGCGGTTTCGTTCTGGCACCACTTGAAGAGCCAGTGCGTGGAAGACGGGGGATTGGAAAACAAAGACTTTAATAATTTCTTTGATGAATGGCTTAATGGCGAAATTGTTTTCGGCTCGTGGTTCGACCACTTGGTCGGGTGGGAACAGGCTAGGGAAGACCCGAACGCTCTGATGATCACGTACGAGGAGGCTGTGTCTGATTTGAAAACAGTGGTTGCTAAAATCGCGGAACATATTGATTTTGAAAATCCTTTGACAGGTGCTGAGTTGACGCAAATAACGAAGAAATGTTCCTTCGACGCGATGAAAAAGGATTTGAACCGGTACCAACCGATCAGCGTGACTTGGACTGACCCGGATTTCTCGTTCATCAGGAAAGGAAAAATAGGGGGGTACAAGGACACGTTCACCGAGGAACAGCTGGAACGGTTCGAAACCGAAACAAGGAAGAAGTTCGGAGAGAAGGTTTAATGTGTCAAGAATGCAGAATTATTGAAATATACACTAGATGTTTTTGCCTCAATCAATCAATCACTTCTTGGCATCCTCCAGTCCGTAAATGTCCAGTAGCCACACTAGTAAAATGGAGTACAGCGCGTACACGCCGTAGATCCCTATGTACATGTACCCCATGCGGCATGTGAGTTTAAATCTATTTGACGCAATGCTCCCGTAATACACCACCAACACCCCTGCGAGAATGATGGATGACGGAATCAACTCATCCGTGTTCACGAGAATGTAGTTGGGGGTTTGCCACGAGAGGTACAGCATCCACGGGAGGCCGAGGCCGAGCCAGATGTCGAACACGTTCGAGCCCACAGCATTAGCAACAGCCATGTCCGCGAGTCCATCTCTAGCGACAGCGATGGAACTTAAAGCATCGGGAATACTCGTCCCCGCCGCGAGCACGGTAGTCCCCATCACGACCGCTGGAATGTTCAAAATACATCCAATCCGCACGCACCACTCCACCATCCAGTGCGTGATGAACCCGATCCACACGATACTCATCGAGAAACTGGCGATGTACCACTTCTCCCACTTCGTGTTACTGCACGGAGGGATTGTTAACTGAAAAGCAGCGAACCACGGGAGCGACAGCGCCCACAGGGGCCACTCCTTTTTGTTCTCAGGCACGTGCCACGGGGAGGCATCGTCATCGTCGTCAAGTACGGGGACATCCGCCTCGGACGCGGCGATTGATCCCTCTTCAATCGCTTTCGAAATAGCCGCGGCTCTGTCCTTCTCTCGCTGGTCCCTCGCCGCTAACAACTTCGCGGCTTTAATCGCTTCCGTGCGGTAGGCTCGTATATGGCCCGGGGTCATGGTTGGGGTTAGTTTATGCAAATCGCCGTCGGCGTCTTTCGCGCCGCCGACTTCGCCGCCTTCGTGAACAATAACCGCTTGCTTCGCCTTCCACTCCTTCGCAGTGGCTAGCACAACCTCTGCGAAGTTGTGTTTTGGAACCTTCACGATGTCATCCCTTATCTTGCCCCACAGAGCTTTGGGCTCTTTCTTGGTGGAGGCGTTTTTTGGCGTGCCTGTGGGGGTGTGCCCCGGGGATTCCTCATTCGCTTTTTGCTCGAGTTGGTATTTTTCTTTTGCGACACGCTCCGAGCGCTGGCCCTCCAAGGCTTCAGCTCGTGCGCTTCTGAAGCTCAGCCTTGCTTTGAAGCTGATCACCCGTTCACTTTGCTCCCACGAGTCCATCCACCGCATCAGCCGAACATTGTACATCATGGTGACGATGTAGGTGATGTACAGGGCGACGTAGATGGCGCCTTCCCACCAATCCACGCGGCCGCCTGAGAAGGTCCCGACGATGCCTCCGATGGCGGCGGCGTAGAAGAAGCAGTCCCTGGTCACAGGTTTCCAGTCCAGCTGGAGGGTGTTCCCAGTGGCGATGACCGTGGCGCCTATGATGATCAGGATGTTGAAGATTGCAGAACCCACGATCGTGCCGACGCCGATTTCGCTGCCGGCGTCAGGGTTGATTAAACTCATGGCGCTCGCGGCTAGCTCTGGAGCGCTACTCCCAGCGGCCATGAACGTAGCCCCCGCGACGTCGTCTGATAACCGCAGTACTTCGCATATGCGTTCAAGCGCGGGCACGAAGAAGTCATCGCACACGATTGCGATTCCAAGGAACATGAAAAACACGCCGACGAAGTACCCCACGATCCCTCCGTTCTTTTCCCACGTGGGGATTTCGCCGCACAAACCGCCGGCGCTTAGCAGTTTTCTGGTGGATTTGTGAAGCTCACCAGTCTCGAGGCGCATCCCTAGAAGGTTCTTGGTGAACGACGTGGGGTCGTTGTCGCCGGAGTACATGGTTACTGCAACCGTCGTGACCGCAGCGGCGATCACAAGGAGTTGCGTTCTGTGCAGATTTTGTATGAGTATTTAGAGGGCGCGTTAGTGTCTGATGAGTTTCAGACTTGAATTCTTGGAACGAGGGCGAACGAGGGCGGTTGGGGATTGGCGGTGATGTCGAACGGGTTGCGGTCCTATCGCGAGCTGTGACTAAATGTCCATAGTCCACGTCTGTGTACACCCCTCACATCCACAACCACACGTACCTCGTCTGTAACCTCTGTGACCTGGTTTGTTTCCGCCGCGCCGCGGCGTAGCGCCGGACCATGGAGGGAAGCATCGTCGCGGTCGTTGTCTACCGACAGATAAGTTCGATAATCCGCAAAGGAAGACACGTGCACGTTCCGGGTCTCTCCTTGAGATCGTCCTTTCAGGTGACCTCTAGTCGACGTGTCTGGGAGACTCTTCCCAACTGCTCCTTCCACGAACCGCTCCGGGGAGATAGACGCGCGTGAGAGAGTGAGGGGAAGACACTGTGACGCACCTATGCAGCAAACATTAACCCAGCTCAGCGAAGGCACCCTGCAACGGATTTTTATCGTCCGACACGATTTGTCACGATTCTCACCTCGATCAAGCGCACCGATCAAGCGCACCGATCAAGTGCACCGAGTTGAAACCGGTTGTGAGAATCGAAAGGAGAATATTTTTTTTGTGAATGCTTTAAATGAATGCATTCAATCCTAGCTAGTGTCGCACCTCATCGTAGCGCCCAATCTGGAACACATAGGGGCATGTCCACCCTTCAGCAGGACCTTTGGTGAAGTTGAA
>MDSY01060073.1_pt1 | contig 18721 bp, 12 predicted proteins | sample 811131 | NCBI WGS metagenome assembly MDSY01 (sample SAMN05326643, study PRJNA326480) | marine metagenome | isolation source: seawater | place: Atlantic Ocean: South West | collected 2010
ATCCAACAACAACTCAAGAGGGAGCAAAAGTAGCACGGGCATACGGAGTTACAAATGCCGATGATCTTAGAAATATACCTTCAAGAGAAGCTGCAAGATTAGCTGCTATTATTGCTATGTCATCTCCTGATCCTGTACAACGTGTAAATATTTATGGAAATTTATTAGATAGAGCGTTGTTAGGTGGTCTTAGTAGAGAAGCTTTTAATGTTGCTAGAGGAAAAGGCTCTGGAGAAGAAGGGAAAGCTGCCGTTTCTGCTATTAAAAATATTAATGAGATTTCTGGAGCAATTTCTAAAAGTATATTTACAAACGAAGGGGTTCTTAAAAAAGAAGGTATTGAACTAGGTACGATTAACATTAAACTAAACGAGTTAAAATCGTATATTGAAAATGCACCTAGAGATACTAAAGCTTATAAAATAGCTTCAAAAAAGTATTTTCCTGCTGTTATGAGTTATTTAATAGGGTCAGCTCAGAAAAAAGGATCTGGGTCTAAAGGATTTATTGATTGGATAAGAGATACTGCTCCTGCAATACTTGGTGGAAATCGAGAAATTACACAATCAACCATAAATCGACTAGCTGAAGATTTAACCTTAGATTATGAAAAATCTGGCGGACAATTTGTTCCTCAAAATTTTCAGTTAAGAGGTGCTAGAGGGCAAGAACGTGTACAAGGTATTACTTATAGAGATCTTGAAAATTTTGGCATGGGCACTGAAGACCTACAAAATTTAGAACTTGCTTTAGCGCTTAGAGAACTACAAAAAGCACAAGCTTCAAAAAACTCATCTCAAATTCAAAAATATACGCAGATTATAAAACAATTATCTGGGCCCAGATAACATGGCTATGCAAGAAACCCCAAGAATGGGTGCTTTGTTAAATGAAATAGGTAGGCTAGAAAGCAATAATCAGCCAAATGTAATTTATGGAAATAATACTTTTGATGATTATTCAGATCATCCAAGACAAAATGTTCCTATTGTATCAGGGCCTAACCAAGATTTAAAAACTTCAGCTGCAGGAGAATTCCAATTTATTGATGATACTTGGGACAGGTATCAAAAAAAATTAAATCTACCTGATTTTTCTCCTGAAAGCCAAAGAATTGCTGCTGCTGAATTAGCCAGGGACGATTATAGAAAAAGAACAGGTAGAGATCTTGATACAGATTTAGAGTCTGATGATCCTGAAATTCAACAGGGTATTTTTAAAAATTTAAATAAAACATGGTCTAGTCTTCCTGGTGGCGTAGAAGATCAAAAAGATTCCCAGTTATTTGCAAATGTTTTTAAAGCTCCTACTACTGAAACGCGAGTAGCAAGTGCAGATACTACTACTAACGATGCATTTTCTTTTTTTATGCAATCAGCGCAGGCTAACCCAGATGACCCTTATAACTATGCTATAGGGGCAGCTGCAGGTTTATTTAAAGACCCCGCTGCGTATGCGCCTGCTATTGTAGAAGGGGCAAAATTACCACCTACACCTAGACGTTCTGCTCCTGCTGGTATGGGGGAAAGTTTTATGGCGGGTGTAGAGTCTACTGTTATGGGGATGGAAGCAGACGCAGAGTATTTTAAATCAATAGTAAATTCTCTTGTTTTAGATGATGAAGAAGCTGCTTTACAAAATATAGAAGAAGCTCGTCACATAGAATCTAGGCTTGCTCAATCTGGACTTCAAGCTCAGTCTCTTGAACAATTTTTTCAAGAACCTACTCTTTCAGGAGCTATGGATAAAATAAGTAACACGCTAGGGCAAGTTGCTCCTATGGCCGCAACTACTTTAGCTGGTTTTTTAGTTGGGGGGGTTACTGCTGTTTTAGGTAAAGGGGCATTAACGGCAACATCTCAAGCGGTTCTTAAAAAATATTTTTCTGACAAATTAGAAGATAAAGCTAAAGGTAAAGCTCTTGATTCAGTTGATGAACAAGCAGTTGAAATAGCTTATCAAGCAGCAAACGGTAGATTGACACGAACTAAATCTTTATTTACCGCTAGGAATGTAGGCATGGGTACAGGGGGGTTTGCAGCTTCTTATCCATTTGCCGCTGGTACTTCGTTAGGTGAATTTGAAGAAGCAGGAGTACCTTTAACAAGAGATAAAAAAGCTTTAGCTTCTATGCTTGGCGTACCAATTGCGTTTTTAGATGTGGCAGGTGAAGGTTTAATTTTAAGTTTATTAGCTAAAGCTAGTAAAAAAGCTGTATCTGAAAATACTTCTTCTAACGTATTAAAGCGTTTTGCAAGTGATGTATCTAAAGCAGCTGGAAAATCAGCGCTTATTGAAGCGCCAATAGAAGGTCTTCAAGAAGGTATAAATATTGCCCAGCGTTTGTATTATGATGATAAATATACTTCTAGAGAAGCATGGTTAAGAGCAGGAGAAGCTTTATTTGGAGGTTTTATCGGTGGTGGGGGTATGGGGGCTATTGGTGGTGGTTTAGCTTCTACTGTAAATATTATTGAAAAGCCCGTTTTACGACAAGCTAAACAAATGCTTGATAAGGCTGCTGAATATGAAGTTAGTGCTGAAATAGATGGCGCAGCTACTAATACTAGTGATAAAAATTTTTTTAATCAAAACCCTCCTCCCGAATCTAAAAATACTATTCAAAGTCAATTAGAAGCTATGGCAAACCCACGCAGCACAAAAAATGCAGTGTGGATTCCGGAAGGTAGTAAAACTTTAGATGCTATAGAAAATCAAGCATTACCAGGGCTGGGTTCAGTAGAATTAAATTTAGGTGGGCGTATAGGTAAAGTGTATGCAGGATCTACTATAGATACATTTGCTCTTCCAAATAATCAAAATGGAGTTATTGTTTCTAAAGATAAAAAAGTAGTAGATGAAGTACTTAACACCCCTATAGATCAGCAAGAAAGTGTTATAGGAAAAGCTATTGGTATACCTATTAACCGCCCATCAAGAGGAGCAGATATAGGAGTTATAGTTGCCCTAGATAGTGACGGAAAGCCTATTACAGAAGCTGAATATGATATAGATAATACTTCTCCTGAAGAAAAACAAAATATTGTTTCAGATTTAAAAGGCCATATACAACATACTTCTGATGGTAGAGTTATAGAAGACAGTGTTAAAAATAGGTTAATTTATCGTAACAAAGAAAAGAAAAAAGAAGATGATCTTCTTTTTATGGAACAAGTTGACCCTGCTGAACTTGTAAATACAGCTGTTAGTTATTTAGAAAATGTAAAACAAAAAGTTGTTGATTCAGAACAAGTTATTGACCCCCTTATTTCTAATTTAAAAAATAGAACTTTAGACCCTAAAAATTTACAAATTGAACTTAATAAAATTGAAGATGTAACTTTACGTGAAAATATTAGTAATGAGTTTAGATCTATTCTCCGTGAAGAAGAAAGTGGTCAAACTACCATAACTCAACAAAATCTTATTGATGAACTTCGTTCAGAAGTAATTAGTGGAGAAATTTCTGATACAGCTGATGAAACAAGAGAAGATATACAAGCAGAAGTAGATCCTGAAACTAGAAATGTTTTAGGCTTAACAACTATAGAAGCCCCAGAAGATAGTATTAAACCGGTTAGTTTAAACAGAAACAGACAAACTCTTATTGAAGAAGGAATTATAACTGAAACTGAACAAGAAACTTATGTTCAAAATATTAATAAATTGGTTACATTAATTTTAGAAAAACATGTTTATTTTGCTGGCGTAGACCAAGATAAATCAGGGCTTACAGACCCTGTTGTTGATGAAACTAGAAAACTACGAAATGAATTATTAAAAGCAGTATCTGATGATACAACTTCTTTTATTGAAAGAGATATTGAACAAGATATTAATATTATATTTGGGGAAAAAGGAACTAATAATCCTGGAGAAATTGTTACTATAAATTCTGATGGGTTAAATGCCAAAAGAGAAATAGATATTTTATTAGCTAATGTAAATTATTTTGATTCTAATACAATTAAAACTCTTGTTAGAAATTTTGAAACTAGTAAGTCTAGAAATTTTGATACAGATTATGTTATTCAAGAAAATAACGGTAATGTTTTTATTTCTACAAATCAAACAGATGCTGTTTTAAGAGAAGACGTTCAACAAAAAGGAAATTCTGTTTCTATTAATACGGCTGTTTCTTCAACTATTAATAATTTACTAGGTCAAAATGATGGTTTTGTTTATAAAGTAAATTTAGCTACTAATGTTAGTGCAGCAGCTAAAAGTAAATTTGTTTTAATAGGTGAAAAAGCTACTGATCCTAGTATACAAACAGACCTACCAACTATAGATGTTACTACTAATAAAAAAATAAAAATAAATACTTTTCCTGAAGGAAGTAATAATTCTAAAAAAATTACAATGGGGGCTATTGTTAGGCTTGGTAAAGATATTAATAAAGGTACAAAAGAAAGTTTTATAGGGGATTCAATTAATTGGAGAGCTGCTTCTAGGTTAGGAATTACTAGAGCTTTACTTGAATTAGATAAAAGAGGTTATTCTATTGGGTTAGAACGTAAAGTTGATCTTACTGAAGTAGGTTCATTAATAAATATTACAAATATAAAAAATAAGTCTTTTTATAATTTACCTATTGAAGAAGACAAGTCTGGTACTTTTGTAGTTGCTGAAAATACACGAATTGATTTAACAAAAAATGGTAAAAAAATACCTTCTTTAAATTTTGATCCAAAGAATAAAAATAACAATAATGCGTTAATAATTAATTCTGCTAAAGAACCTTTAAACTTTCTTACTTTTCTTCGAGAACATGCAGATGATGGGATTAAAAAACATAATATTGTTAAAGTAAGAGCAGAATATTTTACATCTAAAAATAATAAAAAATTAGTAAGATATATAAATGTTGTTACTAATGAACCAGTAGGAGCTGTTGATTCACAAAAAACTACAAAACTATCAAACAATGAAGAGTTTATAGCACGTCTTAATTACGGAGTTGTTAAAAAAACTAATACAGATAAAATTTCAGTAAGAACTGAAGTAATACCTTTGGACCAAAATACTGATATTGAAACAAAACGTCTTTTAAATATTTTTGAAGAAGCCCTTACTTATGTAACAGGGGATAATGACCCTTTTACTATAGGTGATTTATTTTTTAGTAATAATCCTTCAGCAATAGATCCTAACACTTCTACTTTTAGTTTTGCTAAAGAAAATTATGATTTAGCAATTAAATATACTCGATATAAAAATAAACTTTCTCAAGAAGCTGATAATTCTGAATTAAAAGAAAAAGTTAGATCATATGAAGAATATATTAGGCAAGGTAAATTTAAAGAACCTGAAGTTTTTGTAAAAGATGCTTTTGATAAATATGCAAAAGAAATAAAAAAATTAAAAGAATTTTTGCCCTCAGCACCTGACAATCAATTTATTTTAGATGGGCAGGGGGATTTTGAAATTACTAATAAAATAATAGAAAAAATAGTTGGAAACCCAGGAAAGTATGATAAAAACTTTGAAGAATATAGCCAAAGAGAGTTAGCTGAAGGAAGAAAACCTCTTTCTGAAGAAGAAAAAATAAAATTAGAAACCCCTGAATATGCTAATTATACAGAACGCGAAGATCTTTTACTAAGCAAGAAAAAATTAGGTATTTGGGCAAATGTAGCAGATATTGTTATACCTAAACATGCAATTAAGTTTGTAACTGAAACTCCTCGTATTCAAACTAAAGTAGATGAAATTAGGGTAGACTCTCATTTAGCAAGAGGGCATCTTACTGATTTTGAAACTCTAGTATATTCAAGTAATTCTAAAAAAACTTTACAACAATTTAGAGACAACGCTGCAAAATTATCAATTAGTGGTTGGAGTCATTTAAAAACCCAAGGAAGCACTTTTATTGGAAGTTTAAAAACAAATCCAAAATTTTCAATATTATCAGACTGGTTAAATGTAACTACAAATAAACTTTTAAAACTAAAAACCCCTGTAGATGTTATAGCTTTATCTGATTTAAAAGAAGAACAAGGTAGAGGTTTCCGTAATTTTAAAAATTTGTTTCCTATTACAAACAATATTCATAGAGAAAAAGTATTACAAAAAATAGAAATTGTTGATAAAAGGTATGAAGAACAAAGAGCAGACTTAAAAGAGAAATTAGATAAAACTTTTAAATTAATTGAAGGTCAATATAAAAAGAAATCTAAAACTTTTATTCAACAGCAAAAAGATATTGCCCATAAAAATTTAATGGATAGTTTTGAAAAAGATGTATTTTTACCTTATCTTGTTATTTCAGATGCTTTAGCAAAAGGAAAAATAGATCTTAGTTTTGAAATTATGCACAGAGGAAAACCTTATGCACCTTATAATGTAGCATCTAAATATAAGACTAAAATTTCTAAAGAAAAATTACATAAAATTCCTGCTATTAGAGAATTATTATTACAAAGCGAAAAAGAAGTATCTGAACAATATAAAACAGCTCTTTTTAATCGCCTTGAACAAACTTTAAAAACACGAAAAAGAAAAGGACAATTAGAAAAAAAATTAAAAGAAGGTACTTTAAATAAAAAAGAACAAAAAGCTTTAGAGTCTAGTGTATTACAAGCTCGTAATAAAATATTAGCTAATTATACTTTTGAAGATTTAGACTCTACTAAAACTAATTATAAAATTGATTTGCAACTTAAAGCAATGGCGCAATTGCAAAGTTTAAAAGCTGCTACTGCTGCAGATATTAATGCCGCTGCTTCTCAAACATTTAATAAAATTATTTATAGTTTTGAAGAAAATTCAAAAAGAAAAGCTGTTTATGCGGGAATAGCAGGTCGTAATTTTATTGTGATAGATGATGTAGGCGCTTCTGTAAGTGAAATAGCAGCTTATCTTTCACATGATGTAGGCCATGTTTTTGCAAGAGAATCTTGGCATACTTTAGAAAAAGCAACGGCAGAAAGAGAAGGTATTGAAAAAAAGGTTCTTGATTTAATTCGTCAGGAATATATGGCAGCTACTTTTGAATCTGGTAGTTATATATTTGATGAAAAACAACGTGCTTATGTTTCTACAACTAGTTCTGGGGATTGGCTAAGATTAAAAGGTTCTCCTGAACAATATGCACCTAATAATGTTCCTTCTTTTGAAAAAGGAGGGGGTATTGAAGAATTTTTTTCAGATCAAGTAGCTTTATATATTTCAGATGAAAAAATAGTAAGCAAAAATGTAGGACAATCTTATATAAAAAAGATAGCCGATACTTTACGTACTTTATTAAAACAAGTGCAAACTTTCTTTCAAGAAGAAAGAAAAATATTCCCTGCTAAAGAAACTCAAAACTTTATAAATAAAGTATCTCAACAACCAAAATATAGGGAGTCTCTTAGTAGACACCCTGTAGATCAAAATCAAGATATTAAATTTTTAGAATTAGAAGCTATAAAAGATCAAGCTCAATCTTTTTCTAAACCTGCAGCTAGTTATTTAAAAAATGCTTCAAAACGATTTTTTGAAAGCACTGCTTTAAAAACTACAGCTAAATATTTAGCAGCTACAGATAACTGGTATAGAACTTTAGGTAAGTCTGGCATAGAATTAGGTCAATTTTTTCATGGTTTGGCTCAATCTAAAGAACGTCCTGGGTTTCATCATAGTTCTAGAACTAAAGAAATTCAATATACTAATGAAGTTGAAAATATGCTCGGTGCATATTTAAAAGATGGAGATGAATGGAGAACCCCTGAACTTCAAATTTTATTTGAAACAGTAGAAAACGAAGATATTCCAACTGAAAAACTTAGTGATTTTTTAGATACAAATTTAGCTAAAAAAGCAAAAGCGTTAAGAAATTTTTTAGCTATTGATGTTTATAAAAACTATATTTCTCTAGTTAAAGGGATGCAAACAAGATTCCGTAAAAATTTCTTTCCTAGGGCTCTTGATATAACTTTATTAACAGAAAGTAAAGAAGCTAGAAATAATTTACGTAGGCTATTAACTGATAAAACTCAAAATAAAAATGCAATATCTGAAGAAGAAGCAGATACATTTATAAAAAGTTTAGTTGATAATCCTTTTGAACAATATGGAGATATTGCTAATATTTATGAACGCACAAGATCTAAAGCTCTTGACGATATAAGCACTCCAACTTTAAGAGAAAATGGTTTATTAATAGATCCTCAACAAGCTTTGCTAAGTTATTTTCATTTTATTACTAGAAAAGTTGAATTAGAAAGACGCGGGGGCAAAGCTAAACTTGATGAAATTTTAGATAATATTGTAAAAGAAACTTATGAAAATCCTAATAAAATAGATAATTTTATTGATACTCAAACTGGCGAATTAGATAGACAATCTTTAGTACAAGCACAAGATAAATTAAAAACCGTATTACAAGATTCTATTAATAAACAATTTGGAAGAGTAGAACCTTTACCTTCTTGGATGAGAACTTTTAATAGTGTATCTGCAGTAAGTACTGTTTTTACTACTTTATTACTTGCTACTTTATCTTCTTTTTCAGATTTAGGAGCTATTAGTGTACGTATGAAAAGTTTTGAAAATTTAAAAGTGGGATTAACAGATCTTTTAAATTCAGAAATGTCTTACCAAATGAAAGTAGATTTTGCTAGAGCTTTAGGTGTAGCTAATTATGATGGATTAGAAGTAGCATGGATGTCAGCTGGTGAAACGGATTATGCAAATAAATGGGCCAGAACATGGATGAAAAACTGGTTTAAATATACTGGATTATCTTTTTGGACTCGTTTTACAAGAGTTATGGCGAGTTCTATGGGGCGTTCTTATATTCTTCAACTTGCAAAAGTATTAGCCCCTGACTCTACTTATTCTCAAAAAGATAAAGAGCAAGCTCAACGATGGCTAGAAGAGTTTCCTGATTTAACTTTAGAAGATATAAATACTTGGAATGCAGGTAACCCTAGTATAGATAATGGTTTTGGTTTTGTTTCAACAGATCCAAAAAGAGCAGAAGCTGGAGAAAAAGTACGAATTGCTATAGCCAGATTTGTAGATGAATCTATAATTAGACCTAATCCTTCCCATAGACCTAATTTAGCAAATAATCCTTGGTTAGCTGCTTTATACCAACTTAAACAATTTTTTTATTCTTACGGTAAAATAGTTGTAGGGGGCATGGGGAGAGAATTAAGCAATAGAATAAAAGATAATAATTACACTGGTGCACAAGCTTTAGTTTTATTATCGGCATCTACTATGATGCCACTTGCTGCTTTAGGTGTAGAGTTAAAAGAATTAACAAAATATATATTACAATTTGTTGCTGCTCCAATAATTCCTAATGAAGCTTTAGGAGTTAGAGAAGCTTCTTCACAAACTTTTAGAAGTGATTATACTCCTACAGGTAAATATTTATTTGAAATATTTGAAAAAACAGGAATGCTTGGGCCTCTTTCTATGGGGGTAATGGCTGCTTCAAGCCATAGATGGGGGGATAATCCAGTTATTGCTTCTGTTCCAGTAGCTGATGCTGTTTGGGATTCTTTTGGTAAAGGGGAGTGGGTAAGATTAATGCCTATTCTTAATAATATAAGGTAATTATTATGATCGAATGGCACAAATATCCTAATTTTTCAGAAGACGAGTTCAAATGCTCTGCTTCTGGTGTATGTATTATGAGGCCTATATTTCTTGATGCTTTACAGGAACTTAGGCATAAATACGGAAAAAGTATGGTAATATCAAGTGGTTATAGAAATCCTGAAAAGCACCCTATAGAGATAAAAAAGACTAGGCCGGGGGCACATGCACATGGATTAGCTGCTGATATTGTAGTTGCTTATCAGGACGCATATAATGTTTTAAATCTAGCGATAGAATTAGGATATTTTACTGGTATAGGAATTAGTCAAAAAGGGGATGCTGCATCACGTTTTATTCATTTAGATATGATGGAACCCTCCGAACAGTTTCCAAGACCTACTATATGGAGTTACTGATATGCTAGGATTTTTAGGACCGATTGCTAATTTAGCCAATACTTTTGTAGAAGGACGTGTGGCTAAATCAAAAGCTAAAGCAAAAGTACAAGTTGCAAAAGCTAATGCAGAAGCTGAAGTAATGAAGGTGGCTGCTACCCATGAAGCAGGCTGGGAAAAGATCATGGCTGAAGCGTCAGCGGATTCATGGAAAGATGAAGCGTGGACTATTTTGTTCATAGTTATCATAGCCTTATCGTTCATTCCCCAGATGCAACCTTTTATAGCAAATGGATTTGCTGCGTTGGAAACAGCTCCTGACTGGTTCACGTATGCAATGTATGCTTCAATTGCTGCGTCATTTGGTATTAGAGGTATAAAAGGGTTTAAAAAATAATGGCGGCAAAAAAAGATCCGAGACTAGCTAGGGCAGGGGTCAGTGGGTATAACAAACCCAAACGTACCCCGAATCATCCCAAGAAGTCTCACATTGTTGTTGCTAAAGAAGGGGATAAGATAAAAACCATACGGTTTGGTGAGCAAGGGGCTTCAACTGCAGGAAAACCAAAAAAAGGAGAGTCTGCTAGGATGAAAGCAAAACGTAAATCCTTTAAAGCCCGTCACGGGAAGAACATAGCCAAAGGTAAAATGTCAGCAGCTTATTGGGCTAATAAAGTTAAGTGGTAATTAATTATGGCATATTCAGAGACAATTAAACTAGTAACTGGAGATAATTTACCATTATTGACTTTTACTCTTAAAGACAGTAATACTGCAGCAAGTGGAGCTACGTTAGATGAAAACGACTCTACAACATGGGCTCCGATATCTTTATCAGGATCTACAGTAAAATTTAGAATACGGCAGGTAGGCAGCACTACAGTTAAGGAAACGATTACTGCTACGGTTACTGATGCTTCAAATGGCGTTTGTACAGTTGAATTTCCTACAGGGGCTTTAGATACAGCCGGTACTTTTGAAGGGGAAATAGAAATTACAAACAGTTCAAGTAAAATACAGACTGTTTATGATTTAATTAAGTTAAACGTAAGAGCGGATTTTGACTAATGGCTGGTAAAGTAGGCATAACACAAGTATCTGGTAAAGTTACTATTAGCTATAGTGAAGCTAAGTTAATTGCCAGTTATGCAAATGCTAAAGGTTTAACTTCTAGTGCTTTTGCTAATGTGTTAGCTACTTATTCTAATTTAACTGCTGCTGATATTTTTCTTATAGCCAGGGTTCTTGACCAAGAATTTCCTGAAACAGTTACAATGTCAGAAAGCCATGCTATGACTATAGCTAAAGCTTTAGCAGATACACCTACTGTATCTGAAAGCCACGCTGCGTCTGTAGGTAAAGCTTTAGCTGATTCAACTACTATGTCAGAGTCTTTTACAAGGGCTTTAACTTGGGCACGTACTTTTGCAGAAACTCCTTCGGTAGTAGAAGCTATAGCATTAGCTATTTCCCACCCTGAAGCAGATACTGCTTCTGTAGGAGAAAGCCATGCTAAGTCTATAGGACAAGCTTCTTCAGATGCATTTGGGTTTAATGAAACTACTACCTTTAGTTTAGGTGTTACTATGACTAGTGTTAATGGTATTAATAACATAGCAACTATGAATGAAAGCCATGCTATGAATATATCAAAAGCACTTTCTGATTCAGCTACTATGTCAGAAAGTTTTTCTGCTAATCTTATTCTTGGGAATAACTCTAAACTTAATGAGAGTCAACTTAATACGTATACGCTTAACGGCTAGAGGATTTTATAATGTTTAATGAAGGTTTTAATATAACAGGTAACGTAAAATTTGAAATGAATGGGGAGCTTATACGTGAGGTTCCTAATCTTGTAACAACTGCAGGTAAAGGTTTTGTTGCAGCTAGTATGTTGAAAACAACTAGTAATAGCCCTGCAGCCATGACACATATGGAGTTAGGTACTGGAACAACTGATCCGGTTGTTGGCAATACTGCTTTAGAAACAGTCGTAAGTGGAAGCAGAACCGCATTAGCTACTCCTAGTGTTTCAGGAGCAGTAGTTACTTATGTTTGTACTTTTGCTGCAGGCACAGGTACTGGTGCATTAACTGAAGCTGGTATTTTTAATGCAAGTTCAGGCGGCACTATGCTTTGTAGAACAGAATTTTCTGTTATAAACAAAGGTGCTAGTGACTCTATGACAGTAACATGGACAGTAACGGTATCTTAAATGCCCATTACAGACATTAAATTTACTAATAATGCTAGGACATTACTTAGTACAAGTAGTTTAGCTGACGATGATACTAGTGTTTCGGTAGATGATGGTAGTGTTTTTCCAGCTTTATCAAGTGGGCATTATTTTTACGCTACTCTTGAACGGGCTAGTGATTCTACTACTAGAGAAATAGTAAAAGTTACCGCACGAAGCGGCAATAATTTAACTATAGTAAGGGCTCAAGACAATACATCTGCAACTACATTTAGTGCAGACGATATTATCGAATTGCGTGTAGTTGCAAAATCTTTAGAAGATATAAGAGATGCTGTAATTACACAGGAAGAAGTAGAAGATCATGTAGGAGGTATGTTAGATGGAACAGAAACTTTTATATCAGTTTCATATGATGATACAGATGGTAATATAGATTTTGTAGTTCCTGTTAAAGATGAAGATAATATGGCATCTGATAGTGCTACACATTTATCTACTCAACAATCTATTAAAGCATATGTAGATGATAAAATAGTACAAACTATTCTTACTTTATATAAATACACAGCTACAGCAGGGCAAACTACTTTTACAGGTTCAGATGATGGATCTACTACTTTAGCTTATACAGCAGGAAGTCTGTTTGTAACATTAAATGGTTTAACTTTAGAAAACGGTACGGATTACACAGCTACTAATGGCACAAGTGTAGTGTTAACGGATGCTGCAACAGTAGGCGATGAGTTAAATATCTATGCTTTTGGTGTTTTTAATGCGGCTAATGTTACTGGTGCTGGTGGGGATTTTAGTATTGCCGATGATTTAAGTTTTACGAGTGATGGTGCTGTAATTTCTTTTGGTGCAGATAACGATGTGACTTTAACGCATAGTGCAGACCAAGGACTTATTTTAAAAAACGCTAACACAAGTGACGATAAGCCGGGAACTTTATATCTGCAAACAGGCGAAACAGATATCGCGGTAAACGACTATCTAGGACGAATTTTTTTCCAAGCCCCAGATGAGGCCACAGGAACAGATGCCATAGCGATAGCCGCAGAAATTAGTGCAATTTCAGAAGGCGATTTTGCCGCAGACAATAACGCAACTTCATTAAGTTTTGGTACAGGTTCCTCTGGAGCATCTAGTCAAAAAATGAAATTGAGTTCGACAGGTGTGCTTACTTTGAATGGTGCGTCTGGCTCAATAATTATTCCTGATAACGGCACAATCGGAAGTGCCAGTGACACAGACGCTATTCAAATAAATTCAGCAGGAGAAGTAGGGGTAGGAACTACTGCTAACGCATCAATTACACTTTATGCGTACAACAATGAGACAGGGCATAACGCACTAAGAGCGTCACAAGATAATGCAAGTAGCACTACAGCCGTTTTTGAAACAACAAATGACGGGCAAGGCTATGGAATACAATCTGTTAACGGTAATGGTTCGGGGTGCTATATTGCAGCAAGTAGGTCTACATCAGGGTATTTTGTACAAGATGGAGCAGTAGCTAGTAACTATGCTATCTATTCTCAAGCTACTAGTAATTATGGAATATATGGGCGAACATTATCAACAGGTCATGGCGGTATAATTGGTTATGATGATTCAGCAGCCTGTTACGGAATTTTAGGATACTCACCAAGCACTACGCTTTATAGTTTGTATGGAAATGGTAGTACATATGTTTCAGGAAGTCATACTAGTTCAGATAGTCGTTTAAAGGATATACAAAGTCGTATTACAACGTCTGATGGAATGTTAGCAAAAGTTAATCAACTTAAACCAACTTATTATAAATGGAAATCCAATACAGACCAAGGTAAAGCAGATGATACAGAACAAATTGGTTTTATTGCTCAAGAAGTAGAATCAATTTTTAATTACCTTGTTAAAGACGCTCCTGTTCCTGATTTAAGTGAAAGTCCACCCGATACTGATGGTAAAGTCGAAAAACGGGATAAAACATTAAATGAAGAATTAGGTGATACAAAGTTTATTGCTTATGAAAAATTAACCGTATATCTAACAGCAGCATTACAAGAAGCAAGTGCAAAAATAGATACACTCGAAGCACGAATTAAAACACTGGAGGATGCTAGTGGTTAGTAAAACACGAAAAGCAGCAGCCCAAGCGTCCTATCAGCAAGGAGAACGCAAGAATTTTATTTTTAATGGTGATATGGCTCTTTGTCAGAGAGCAACTAGTTCTTCAAGTTTAGGTGCAGCGTCAGGATATTTTGTGCAAGACAGATGGAGAATCGGAACAAGTACAACAGGCGAAGGACGTTTTACAATGTCCCAAGACGCAGAAGCACCCGATGGTTTTGCGAACAGTATGAAAATTGATTGTACGACAGCAGAAGATGGTCCTGCGTCAGATGAATATTTACTAATTCAACAACGCTTTGAGGGACTAGACTTACAATCGTTGAATCAAGGAGATGCCCAAGCTAAAGCAGTAACGGTATCTTTTTGGGTGCGTTCTCCTAAAACTGGAGTGCATACAGTTACTTTGTATAAAAAAGATGATGCGGATGGTAATAACAGACTTATTAGTTCTACTTACACAATCGCGTCAGCAGATACTTGGGAATACCACACTTGTACATTTGCAGGTGATACGACAGGGGCTATTCCAGACGATAATTCAGAAGGGTTCTCACTATGGTTTTGGCTATTAGCAGGTTCAGACAGAACAAGTGGTACTCTTGCGACATCTTGGGAATCTTATACAGCTGCTAACACTTGTAGCTCTAGTCAAGTAAATGTTTTAGATAATACATCAAACAACTTTTATCTGACTGGCGTACAGATGGAATTAGGAAATACGGCTACGGAATTTCAATATGAAACTTATGTCGCAAATCTGCAACGATGCCAACGATATTTTTATGTAGTTTCAGGTTCTAATATAACTAGCCAAGCTCGGCCAGGAATTTATGGCTATCTTCCAATAAGTTTGCCAGTTCAAATGAGGGCAAATCCAACGCTATCGGCTGGGTGGCCTACTCCTTCTGGAATAACTGGTGCATCGACTGGAGCGCAAATTACAAAAGACATTATCAATGCTAATGCGTACAAGTCGGGTTCAGGTTTTTATTTTTATGTTCCAGACGGATCAACAGCGAGTGCAGAGTTATGAAAATTAAAAGCGTTAAAAAAATGGAACACCCCGTATCCCCAGATAATCTTGATGAAAAAGAACTTACAGGATATTTTTTGACTACCGAAAACGATGGGGTATTAACCGTTCCGTTAGATTCCGCAAATATAGAGTACATAGCAATTATGGAAGCAGTAAAAGCAGGAACAATTACTATAGCGGATGCCGACTAATGGAAAACACTGAAAGATTACATGAACTAACTGCTCGGCTCGAAGCCCATGTTGCACGTTGCGAAGAACGTGACAAAACTATATTTAATGATTTAGCTGAGTTAAAAGAAGAATTAAAAGATTTTCGTATGCTAATGACAAAGATTGGTGTTCTGTTAACATCTGGTGTAGCGGGGACATTAGTAACAGTTTTATTGAGGGGATAATGGCTTATTTTAAAATTAATAGATTTAAAGGTATTGCTCCAGCCGTTTCTCCAAGACTTTTAGCAGAAGGTATAGGTCAAACTGCAGAAAATGTAGACCTTGAAAGCGGTAGGCTTGTTCCTATTCAAAATGACGATAGCGATTTTGATGCCACTACTTCAGTTCCAAATGAAGTAGCCCTTCCAAATGCAAATAAAAAAAGTATATTTGTTTATAATGATACTACTTGGCTAACTAATTTTGGTGATAGTCTTAATATAGACTTAATTGATAGTCCTTCATTAAACGATCCTCATGATCGTATTTATTTTACAGGGGATACTTTTCCTAAATATAGTTTTAATACGTCTATTTTAGCTTCAGGTACACATAAACCTACTACTGTTTATAGATTAGGGCTTCCTGCTCCTGATAGTGCTCTTAGTGTTTCTGTTAGCGGAACTGCTGATGCCGGAGCTATAACAAATGATGTATCATATGTATATACATTTGTATTGGCTACTGGAGAAGAAGGGCCCCCAAGCCCTGCAAGTACTATAACTCAACTGGCAAATGGGCAAACTGCAAGTTTAACTGCTATTGATGATACTCTTCCTACCCATCCAGGGGGAGGCAGTATTAATTATTATACTACCGGACTTAAAAGAAGGATTTATAGATCAAATACTGGTTCTACTAATACCGAGTTTCAACTTTTAGCTGATATTAGTAGTGGTACTACTCATTCAGATACTACAGATGCTGATGCTTTAGGTGAAATTCTACCTAGTACTACGTGGATAGCTCCCCCGGATGACGATTCTTCTACTTATCCTGATGGGCAAATGTTAGGTTTAACTTTTATAGCAAATGGAGTACTTGCTGGTTTTTCTGGAAGAATGCTTTGTTTTAGTGAAGCTTATGTACCGTACGCATGGCCTGCAGATTATAGATTAACTTTAGAAAAAAATATTGTAGGACTTGGGGTTACTACTAATGGTATAGCAGTAATGACAGAAGGTTCGCCTTATTTTGTAGGTGGCACTGATCCAGGATCAATGACTGCAATTAAATTAGATAGTGCCCAGGCCTGTTTAAATAAAAATTCTATTGTTGATATGGGCGATTACATATTATATGCAGGTCCTGATGGGCTTGTAGCTATAACAGGTAACCAAGTTCAAATAGTATCTAAAGGTGTTATATCTCCTGAACAATGGAAAGATGCTGCAGGTACTTTCAGACCTGCTGCTATATCCGCTTTTAGATATAAAGAAACTTACGTTGCATTTGATTTAAGTAGTTCTACTGGTTGGGTATATGATCCTAAAGGCCAGGAAAATATGTTTACTACTTTATCTTCTACTTCTGCAGTACGCGGTGGTTATGAGGATCCTACTAATGGGGATTTATATTTAATAGTAGGTTCAGCTATACATAAATATAGAGAAGGCGATACTACTCAAACTTTAACTTATAAATCTGGTAAGTTTGTTACTCCAGCCCCTATGAGTATGCAGTATGTATCTGTTGACGCTGACTCTTTTGCGACAAACCCAGTGGTCGTTAAAGTTTTTGGAGATGGTACGTTAATATCTAACTATTCCCTTGTTCTTTATAAAGAAACTATAGCTACTAGTGCGGTTACTACAGGTACCAATACTATAACAATAACTGCTCATGGTTTTGAAACAGGGTCTGCTGTTACTTATGATGATGGGTCTAATGGTAGCGCAGGAAGTATTATTGGAGGATTAACTCATGGTAGTATTTTTTTTGTTATTTCTGTTGATGCAAATAGTATAAAATTAGCAACTTCTAGAGATAATGCATTTGCAGGTACATCCCCTATTAATTTAACTAACTCTGGTAATAGTTCACAATCTTTAATTAGTGATCATCTTTTACAACAAACTACAACTGTACCTAGCGGTATATCTACCAAAGCATATTTACAAGAGCCCATAATGCGGCTTCCTGCTACTATAGCCCAAGAGTGGGAAGTACAAATTGAAACTAAACAAACAATTAATGATGTATGTATTGCGCAAAGTATAGATGAAATAAAGGCAACTTAAATGTCTAAACTTAAACCTACAAAAGTCCCTGGGCTTCCTGCAATTCCATCTGATGCATCTCCTGATCTTAAAGCATACTTAAAAGCTTTAGGTGAAGCTCTTGAAATAAGATTAGGTCGAAGAGGAGATCAACGTGATCGAGCTATAACTTTAAGAGAATTATTTGATTCAGGTTTAGCAAAAGAACTTAAAGCAGCTCCTTTTAATCCTAACAAGTCTAGTGAAACACACGTAGGTATTTCTTCTATAACTGGCCCGCATTTACTTACTCCCCCTACTCCTTCAGGTTTTGCAGTTAGTGGGGCTTTTAAAAATGTAGTTTTAAACTGGTCAGATCCTAACTTTATTTATTCTAACCATTCTTATACAGAAGTATTTAGACAAAATGCTCAAGCAGCAGATCCTGATGGTATCGCCTTAGCCCAAACAATGAGTGGGTCTGGTGATTTAAATTTAAACGGTATTCTTATGACTGAGAATGCTACTAATGGCACAAGTGTTAATTCATCTGTTCAGTTTTTTCAGCCTACAACTGTAAATATAACATCTGCTGGCAATGACTCAGGACGTACTTTTACTGTTACTGGTACAAATACAGCTGATGGAGCAGTAACTGATACTATAACTGGAGCAAATGCAGGTACTGCTACTGGAGATCAAATTTTTAAAACAGTTACTCAAATAGCTATTAATGGAGCTTCTGCGGGTAATGTATCTGCGGGTCCAGCTGAGTCTGCTGATGCTATAGGTACCGCTACTTCTATAGGTACTTCTGGATCTATGGTAGCTACTGATGCAGCTGTTGCAGCTGGCGAAGCTTATTTTTACTGGATACGTTTTGTTAGTGAAGAAGGAGTTGCCGGGCCTTTTAATTCTACAAATGGAACAATAGCTTCTACTGTACGTATACAGGAAACAGATATATCAGAAGATGCTATAACTACACCTAAATTAAAAGCGGGATCTATAACAGCTGAC
>MDSY01062975.1_pt1 | contig 18711 bp, 8 predicted proteins | sample 811131 | NCBI WGS metagenome assembly MDSY01 (sample SAMN05326643, study PRJNA326480) | marine metagenome | isolation source: seawater | place: Atlantic Ocean: South West | collected 2010
CCCCACACACACACACACACACACCTCGCCGCCACCTGCCACCGCGCTTGACTTGAGCGGATTGCCAAGACAGGTAGCGCCCTTTGCCCCACCCCCACTTAACCTCTCACAGGTCGACATGATGTGGGGCGTCCTCACTCTCGTCGCGACGTGGGCTTTCCTGTACGCGGGCAAGGAGTGGGAGACCTCTGAGCGCTTCGGTGTTGCTGCCGGGGTGCTCTCCAACGTCGGGTGTGATCTGGTGGTCGCCGTCGGTGTCACGACCGAGCGGAGGCTGCTGACCTTCAGCACGATCCTCGTGGGTGCCGTGCAGGTAGCGCCGCGCGTTAGTGCTTGCGGATGGCCGCCGCCCGCCTTCCTCCACCCCGCGTTCCACCTCCACCTCCACACGCACCCGCCACCGCAATTCGGGATGCGCATGCGGCCAACGCCACCCTCGCGCATCGCCCCCAATCGTGTCCCGTCTCTGCCGCAGCCAACCTACCTCATCTACACAATGACCGATGTCTTCCGTCAAGTCTTCGAACACAAGACGGAGAAGTGAGCCCCCCCCCAACCAGCCAGCAGTCCTCACCAGCCTGGCCGCTTCACGCGTGCCGTCCTTGCGCCCTTGCTGCCCGTTGCCCTTACCGGGCCGTGTTCGTGGCAGGGATGCCGACGTCTGGCTGACCGCCCTCATGCCGACTCTCATCAGTGCGACGCTGGCGCGCATGGCGTTGCTCTGCGTGGTGCTGCAGCTCGTCCTCAAGGTATTCGACCGCGGCATGAAAGGCAAGGACCCATACATCAAGGAAGTCGTCTTGCCTGACGGCATCATGTCGCGGCTCTCGACCCAACCCAAGCTGATCGAGATGCTCAAGGCCCTCGTGGTCGGCCAGCTCGTCGAGCTCGGCGTCGAGCCCGAGCCCCCCATCGTCGATGGGGAGCACCTGCGCAAGCCACGCGCCCTCAAGAGCCGCTTTTGTCAGATGAGCGCAGACTTGTCGACGCTGCGGTGGTCGTGGAAGGACTACATACTCATCGACCAGATCCTACTGATGGGCAAGTGCCAGGCGGCGCGGCTCGAGGAGCGACAGATCTCCCTCGACCTCGAGCTCGACAACTGGCAGGCTCGCTTCTGGATCATGTACCGCTCCGGAGGCAAGCGCCTTATCATGCAGATGCAGTGCGCCAACCCGGAGCAAATGGAGGTGTGGTACCGCGGGATCCAGGCCGTCTTCCACCTCAACCCCGACCCCTTCCCCGGCACCAACATGAAGCAGTGGCTGATCGACGTCTTCCAGGCGGCCGACGGGGATCACTCTGGCATCGTGGACAAGGATGAGCTGCCCCTGCTCATATCTGCGGCCAACAAGTCGGTGCGGCGCGAGTGGATCGAGCAAGCCATGGCCGCCGACGACGACGGTGCGCTGAACTTTGTGGAGGTGCAGCGGCTCATGCTCGAGCTGATCCGTGACAACGAGCATGTTACCTCGCTCTTCAAGGGGTATGCCAAGGCGTGGCGCAAGGTGAGGCAGGCGGAACAGCTCATGACGGCTGAGGAATGGCTAATCTTCCAGCGTGAGGAGCAGGAGGACTTCGACGAGAAGCGCTCGCTCCAGGTCTTCGAGAGGCTGCGAGAGGCAGCAGCGCCCCCCTCGCTGCCCCCGGCCTCGGCAGTGACCAAGCGGAAGGCGCCACAGTCCGCAGCTGCAGCCGCAGGGATCAGCCTGGAGACCTTCCAGCACTACTTGCTCTCCGACGCCAATGGCGCCCTCGACCCGATGCGGACCGCGCTTCAGCCCGAGCGCATGACACACCCTCTCGCACACTACTGGATCTTCTCCTCGCACAACTCGTACCTCACGGGCAACCAGCTCACCTCGGACTCCTCGGCCGACATGTACCGACGCATCTGCCTCTCCGGATGCAGGTGCGTCGAGATGGATTGTTGGGACGCTGACGACGGCGAGCCCATGATCTACCATGGCTTCACTGTCACCTCCAAGATCAAAGTCAAGGACGTGCTCAAGGCCATCGCTGAGACTGCCTTCGTCACCACACCGCTGCCGCTCACGCTCTCTCTTGAGATGCACTGCAGCCTGCCGCAGCAGCACCGGATCGCACAGCTCATCAAGAAGTACTTCCAGAACATAAAGTACTCGCCCCCCGACCAGGACAAGGGCGGGCTGGAGCCGCCGTCCACGGGGTGCTCGCCGCTCGACATGCACCACTGCGTCATGGTCAAGGGCAAGGTGATGCACCACTTTGCTGGCGGCGTGGCCGACGAGGACGAGGGCGAGGGCGAGGAGGAGGACACAGAGGAGCGCGTACTGCAGTTGCTCAAGGAGCAGGAGTACCACAATGTCCTTGACCAAGGGCAGGAGGGCGTCAACAAAGTCAAGAAAAAGAAGAAGAGGATGCTGCAGGTCGTCGGGCTCAAGCGGTCCGACACCCAGCAGCAGCTGAAGCTCGAGCGTCTCGACTCGCTCGACGTGGCTCCCGAGGCGATGGCGGGTCGCATCAAGAGGAAGTCCTTGTCTCGACCGTCCTCTGAATCAGAGTCAGATTCAGATGCCGGCAAGAAGAAGAAGAAAGACAAGGATAAGAAGAAAGACAAGGGGCGCCGCAGCTCCAGTGGTTTGCCAGAGCCAGAGGATGGAGAGAAGGAGAAGAAGAAGAAGAAGAAGGAGAAGAAGCACAAGGTGCACAAGGTTGACCCTGCCCTCGCCGAGCTAACCTTCCTCAGCGCGATCAAGAACAAGAACTTCGTCGCTGCCAACGGGCAGTGCTCGGCCTACGAGATGTCCTCTTTCGGAGAAAACCGATGCCTCAAGCTGCTGCAGCTCAAGGACAAGGTGACTCCTGTGTACAAGGGGCATCCGCACTCGCACCTCTTCATGTTCGGGCCGCAGGCCTCCCATGCCAAGAGCCTGCAGGGCTACGCGGGCTGGCAGGTGCACAACACCAGGCAGATCTCGAGGGTCTACCCCAAGGGCACACGCGTGATGTCTGACAACCTCGACCCCCTGCCGCACTGGTGTGCGGGCAGTCAGATGGTAGCCATGAACATGCAGACCAACGACCTACCCATGCAGCTCAACAGCGCCCTCTTCCAACTCGACGGCGGCTTCGGCTACATCCTCAAGCCGGAGGAGCTTCGCCGCCCCGAAGCCCCTCCTCCGTCGCTGTCCGAGTCCTCCGCATCGACTCTCCGCGGCGCATCTCCCCCTGAGATGGCCGCGGCGGCGTCCCTCTCATCCGCGCTTGATCTGGGCGAGGACCGGCCCCGGCCGTCTCTCAGCTCCTCCAGCTCTCCGGCGCCGCGGTGGCCGCCTGTTCGGGAGCAGTTGCACCACACCACGCTAACTGTCCACTCGCTTCACTTCCTGCCGACTCGCAAGGAGTTTCGGCCCGACTATGCCCTCCACGAGAAGTTTGTGCCAGCGAGCCCGACGATAGGCAAGAACGCACTCCCGGTGCAAACGCAGGCGGGCAACGTGAGCAGCCCCTTGATCGCCGTGGAGCTGCATTCCATCGGCGGTGTGTGCTCCGTGTCGACGGAGCTGCCTCCGCCAGCAGGCCTCGAGATGCGTGTCACTACCCAGGCCGTCGAGCGCAACGGCCTCAACCCTCGGTACAACACGAAGGTGCACTGCGTCGCGGCCGAGCCGATGGCGACTATCCTGCGCCTGGTGGTTATCGACGACGAAAAGGAGGTGGCCTACGAGACGGTCGTGCTCGGCGTGCTGCGACGCGGCTGGCGGGCACTGCCGATGCGTGCGATGCGTGGCTGCCGGATCGACTTCTGCTGCGTGCTCATTCACGTGGCCGAGGGGACGGTGCCCGAGTCTGTACTCAGGCCGCAGGTCGACAGGAAGCTAGCGGGGAAGAATGAGGGTTTGCAGCGCACACTCGAGCTCCGAGACATGCGCATGGCGCGGTGGCAGCGCACACGGAACATGCTGCGCGGGTTGGTGAGGCTGGCCGACGTCCGCCTGATCTGCTCTGCCATCGAGGCCACCTCGCTGCAGCCTGAGACGCAACTCAAGGGCTGCGCTGCGCTCTCCAACATGGCTTGCCACCACCGGGGGAACGCGATCATCATCGGGCAGGCGGGCGGTGTGCTGCAGCTGTGCGCGGTAATGGCCCAGCAGGCGGGCCACGCGCGGTTGCAGGAGGGGGCTCTGCGAGCCTTGGCCAACCTGCTTTGCGAGCCGAGCTGCGTTGGGCTCTTCATCGGGCATGAGGGCATCGAGCGGCTTTGCGACGCCATGCGCACCCACGAGGCCGTCGCGGCCGTCCAGCTCGAAGGCTGTCGCGCGATCGCCAACATGACCAAGGAGCACGAAGGCAGCGGCGACCTATTGCTGGCTGCCGGGGCGGCACCGCTGCTCACAGCGGCAATGGATGCGCACCCGCACGCCATCGGTGTGCAGCGCGAGGCTTGCGCGGCGCTGGCCAACCTGTCGAGAGAGGTGGACTCGGAGCAATCCGTGCTCGACGCCGGCGGTGTCGAGCGAATCATCAGCTCGATGCGCCGGCACAGCAATGTGGCGCGTATCGCCGAGGAGGGCATGGCGGCACTCGCTAGGCTGGGCTTGCACAACGAAGAGGCGCGGGCTCGTCAGCACGCGGAAGGAGCGGTGGCTCTCGTCCGCAGCACCCTCGATCACTTCGCGTCCTCCCCCGATGTGTTGGCCCAGGCGTGCTGGCACGTGAGCGGTCTCGCGCGCGAAGGTGTTCGGGAGGTGCGGGAGCTCCTGGTGGCCGAGCTACTGCAGAAGACCAGCGGCAAGCCTGCTCCTCTCCTCATTGCTGCGGCGATGCGACGCCACCCGCACCACCAAGCCCTGGTCGAGGCTGGCTGCAACGCAGTGTGGGCACTGGCGGCGAGCCCCGAAGACGCTGCGATGCTCACCGACTTAGGCCTCGTAAGCGTGCTGTGCCACGTCATGGCGCTCCACCAGCAATCTGCCCATGTCCAGCGCGCCGCGTGCGAGGCTCTCGCTGCGCTGTGCGGGGCGGGCCAAGCGGCGCAGCAGGAGGCTATCGAGGGGGGCGCAGTGGCGCTGGTGTGCGCGGCGATGGAGTGCGACGTCGGTCCCGTCTATCTACAGACGGCCGGCTGCCGCGCCCTTGCGCTTCTAGCGACCGACTCGAAAGGGCGCGATGCAGCCGCGGGTGTGGGCGCCGCCGACCTGATATGCGCTGCCATGGAGGAGCACTGGGAGTCGCCGCAGCTCAACGAGAGTGCTTGCCTCGCCCTGGCGGCCATGGCGAAGAACCGAGCAGACACGCAGCGCGACGTGGCAGTGGCCGGCGGGCTGGAGATGGTCCTCATGGCCATGGAGGAGCACAAGGGCCGCGATGTGGTGGCACGCAGCGTGCAAGCAGCCGCATGCGCCGCGATCGCCTCGCTGGCAGCGGACAAGGAGAACGCGGTGGTGCTGGCGGCGGAGAAGGCGGCGGAGCGAGTGTGCGAGGCTATGGATGAGCACGCCCGCTCCGCCGCCCTACAGCGCGAGGCATGCCGCTCCCTCGAGGCACTCGCCTCCGCATCCCCGGTGAGCTCGGCGACGCTTCGCGAGGCGCACGCACTGGCGGTCGTCTGCGTCAGCATGCTCAACCATGCCAAGGATGCTTCCGTGCTCTCTGCCGGAGTCGGCGCGCTTGCCGGCATGCTGCGATTCGACCCTCACGCCTCCCTGGCGGAGGTGCATGAGTGCGGCGGCGTCAAGTTGGTCGACAACGCACTCGCCACACACGTGACCAGCGTGCCACTGCAGGCATGTCATGTCGCGCCACGCCGCCCTGCCCCCCACACTGACACCCTCCACGCCACTCACGCCTGCGCCACTCGTTCTCAGGCGAGCGGGTGTGAGTTCTACGCTCGAGTGGCAGCGGTGATGGGCGAGGCTCAGGGGCAGGGCGGACGACCGGTGCGGCCTCTGCAGTTCTTGGGCCCGGCGCGGCTGCAGCTGATCATCGCCGCGATGCAGATCGAGCGCCATGCCAACGCTAAGAGCTCCAAGCTTCAAGCCTTCGCCAGCAGAGCGCTCGCGCTCGTGGCGCGTGACAGCGAGGCGGGAGCGGCGGCGGTCCTCGACGCCGACGCGGTCGAGCCCCTCGTGCACGCTCTCGCCCTCTACATGGACCTACCGCAGCTACGAGCTGAAGTGCTCAACGCATTCTCCGCACTTACTTGCACGCCGCGAGGCCGCACAATGATCACGGCAGGCAACGGGCTGCAGCGCCTCGCCGCGGCCATGAAGATGGACGCTGGCTCGGAGGCGTGCGAGTGGGGCTGCTCGACGTTCGCCAACTTGGCCTGCGGCACAGGGGAGCAGAAGCGTGCCATCGCCGCCGTCGGTGCCGTCGGTGTTATCTGTGCCGCAATGGAAGCGCAGCGCCACCGCACGAATCTGCAGGAGTGCGGCTGTCGAGCCCTTGCCAACCTCGCTTCCGAGCGGTCTCTTGTGCGGCCGGTACAAACTGCGGGCGGAGTCGAGCGCGTGTGCGTAGCGCTGCAGATGCATCCAGACCACCCAGCCGTGCAGGAGGAGGGGTGCGCCTTCGTGGCCAATGTGGCATTCGACGGGCGGGAGGGTCGGCAGGAGCTCGTCAAGCTAGGCTGCTGCCTGCTGCTCAAGCGTGCGCTGGCCACGCACCAGGACAGGCACGCGGTGCTGCAGGAGGCGTGCGCGGCGCTTGCCAACCTGTCTCAGGACGAGCTTGCAGCCAAGGAGCTGAGCAAGCTTGGCGGCGGCAAGCTGGTGGCCAAGGCCATGGCGGACCACCAGACCGATGAGAGGCTGCAGATGTTCGGCGTTGCGGCGCTCGACAACCTCTCATACACTGGCCTCGCGCCCCTCGAGCACAACGCATCCCATCTGGGCGACGTGGCCGGCGCCTCGCCTCTCTCGATGGCCTCTCGCGTGGCCATCGCGATGAAGTCGCACCCCACCGAGAAGATGCTCGAGCTAGGCTGCCGGGCGATGGCCAACTTGGCCCAGGAGGGCGAGGCATGCCGGCGGTCAGTGGTCAAAGCGGGCGGCGCCGCCCTCGTGTGCCGGGCGATGCAGAACAACCCAAGCTCAGCGCAGCTGCAGCGGCGGGGCTGTGCCGCGATGGCGAATCTAGCTGGAGACGAGGCGTTCGACGTGGTCGCGCAGGGCGACGGCATTGGGCGTGTGGCCGAGGCCATGGCGACGCACCTGGCCGACGCCGCGGTGCAGGTCGAGGGCTGCTCGGCCGTCGCCAACTTGGCGTGCGCCGATCGCAAGACGCGTCTCGCCCTCATGAAGGTGGGCGGGCCGCAGCTCGTGTGCCGTGCGATGGAGGCCCATCTGGCTGACGAGAACGTGCAGCAGGAGGGCTGCGCCGCGCTGGCCAACCTCTGCTGGGGAGAGGTGCAGAAGCAAGAGGTGCAAACGGCAGGCGGGATGGCCCGCATCTTTGCCGCCGTGCGTGCCCACCCGAAGTGCGCCGGGGTGGCCGAGTGGGCGTGCAAGTCGCTTCACAACCTGGCGTGCAACAACGACGCGATGCGAGCCTCGCTGCTCAAGCAGAGCTCGATCGAGCTCGTGTGCTCCATGCTCAAGGACCACCCTGGCTCGAGCGCAGTGCAACTCGAAGGCTGCATCACGCTGGCGTCGCTGGCCAAGGCTGACGAGGGGGTCAAGCAGCTCATCGCCAGGGCCGGTGGCCCCAGCCTTGTGCAGGCTGCAATGCAGCGTCACAAAAAGTGCTCCGACCTCCAGAGGTGGGGCCACAAGGGGCTGCTCGCGATCACCCCCTCGGAAGACTACAACACCGCCGCGCAGAAGTACGAGAAGACATATGCTCCAGCGTGAGACATCAGGATCAGGGGTTGAGGAGGTTTGGTATTTGGGACGGAATTGGTAGGGGTGGCCGGAGATTGTGATGTTTTGTGAGGGTGTGTGAAAAGTGAGAGTAGAGAGGGCGGAAATAGCACGAATTTCAATCCTTCCTCTGTTAAACAATGGGATATTTGTGTCTTTCCTTCCCCCCCCCCACCCGCAAGTTGCCCAAAGACCTGTCGCGCACGCCGATCGCCGCTGCCCCGAAGTTATCGCTGACGTAGTCCATCGCGTCGAAGGCCGAGGGCACCATCCGGATGCACGGGATGCACGGCACCATACGGCACAAGGTGGAGGTCGACCAGCGAGCCTTGGTCGACAAGATCCTGGCGCGCTATGCCACTGACTTCGGTGCCCTGCGAGAGCTGGTGCAGAACGCTGACGACGCTGGAGCTACGGAGGTCGAGGTGCAGCTCTTGTTTGCCATCGCCGGCTCGGAGCCGTGCTGCATCAAAGTATGGAACAACGGGCGCGCATTCAATGAGGCCGACTGGCTGAGGGTACGCAAGATAGCGGCCGGCAACCCGGACGAGTCTTCGGTCGGTCTGTTCGGTGTGGGGTTCTTCTCGGTCTTCGCCCTCACTGATGCCCCCGAGATTCACTCGGGAAGCGTGCGCCTGCGATTCAGGTCGCTAGCACAACCCTAATTCCAGCCCCAATCATCGCCCTGGCCCTCAGCCCTAGCCCCAGCCCTAGCCCTAGCCCTAACCGATGCAGCTGGGAGGACGAGGAGCTCGTTGCCGACGAGAGCCCGCTGCCCGTGCCGAAGCCGGGCGCGGCCTTTGTTATGCCGCTCAAGCCCTCGTCCGACGCACTCGAGTGGGTGCACGGCGAGGGCCTCGCGCGGCTGCGTGGCATGCTCGCCTCGATGCTCCTGTTCAGCAAGAGTGTCGGCCGCCTCACGCTCCGCATGCGACGCCCCACAGCGGACCCCTCAGCCTCTGCTCCCGCAGACGGTGACGAGGAGCTCGTGCTCTCGCGAGAGCTCACGCCGCTGCGAGCGCTGCCACACGCGGCGGCGGCTGTGCCCGGCATGCCTCCTCTCTTCTACGTGCCAGCTGCCAAGCCGGGCCGACCGCCTGAGCTCGAGGTGGGATCTCTCGTGCTGCGGGCGCGCAGCATGCCGTCAGGCGCGAGCGAGGTGTGCCGCATGGTGTGCGTGTCGGGCGTACTCGGGGTCAAGGTCAGCATCAAGCGGCATGCGGAGCTGCTCAAGAGCCTCGCAGTCGTCCTCAAGAAGGCCATGCCGCAGCTCACCCCGCTGCGCCTTCTCTACTCGATGCCCCCGCCCCCCTCGTCTGCCACGCAAGGTACAGCAGCCAGCGTGGAAGTCGCAGCCTCCGTTGCACCTTCGGCTGCGATGGCGGGCGAGCTAGGCGGAGGCGAGCTAGGCATGGAGCTAGGCGGCCTATTCCGGGGCGCAGGCGGCGGCGAGGGCCTGCTGTACATAGGCTCAGGCGCGACGCAGCAGACTTGTGGCGCGGGCTTCCATGCGTGCAGCTGCTTCCTGCCCACGATGGAGCGCACGGCGCTTGACTTCTCCAACCGAGACATCGCCACGTGGAACCGAGAGCTCCTCGCGGCGTGCGGCGCCTTCGCTCGCTCCTATTACATTGATGAGGCCCAGGTGCTAGGTGGGTCGCTGCCTGGCTTTCTGGGACCTAACATCAAGGTGCGACTGCTGTCGAGGAAAGAGAGCGCGGCGCCAAAGAAGAAGGAGGACGCGGAGGAGGGGGGCGGGAAGAAGCCGCCTGCCGAGCTCTCGCCCGCCCGCGTCGCGCTGTTGAAGGCGCATAGCTTTGGCAAGTCGACACCCAACCAGCAGGTTACCAAGCTGCTAGCTGACGCCTTCTTCGCGCAGGGTGATGCCCTGCCCGTGGCGAGCAGCGCAGGCCACTTGCCTGCGCGTGAGGTGCATTCGGTGCCGCCTGCCCTCAGGGAGGTACTCGAGTTCGTACCTGCGCTGCCGCTCGTCCCCCCTTCGGCCGAGGCGCAGGGCTGCTTGCCCTTCTACCAGCAGCTAGCAATGCGAGGCGTGCTGCGATCGCTCGATGCCGCGATGCTCCACCAGCAGCTAGCTGCCGTCGTGCTGCGGCCCGAACCCGTGGTGAGGCTGCTCCGTTGGTTCTTCCGAGCGCGCAAGACGCCTCTCTTCCGAGACGAAGAGACCGCCATCGCCTTCAAGCGTGCCGTGCGCTTCGCCGCCACAGGCACGGCTGCAGCGGAGGTGGAGCCCACCGCGGGCGCCGAAGTTGGGAGCGGCATCGCCTGCCTCGCTGACCTCACGCATCATCCGCTAGGGGAGCTCGACCTCGCCACGGCGCTGCCCACGCCCCCGAGTTGCCTGCCGCGCTGGGTGGCACAGCAGCTGAGCAGGTCGGAGCTGCAACTCAGCCTGGGCCTAAGGCCGCTTGACTTCGCCGCCTACTGGAGTTACGTCGCGGGCGAGACAGCGCAACCGCTCCTGCTAGAAGCTCGCTTCGCGCCGCTCCTGCTCCAGCTGGCCGCGGAGCAGCACGACGCGCTACCGCCGCCTAAGCAAGCCGCCCTCATCCAAGGGTTGCAGTCGTGCCGCTGCATACCAGCCGTGTCGGCCGATGAGCAGAGCGTGGATTCGAGCGGGGAACAGGACGCAGAGCGGGGGGCGGAGCAGGGTGAAGAGGGAGCCGAGGCGGCAGGCGCAGCAGCTGGCGGCGTGAAGCAGGGCGCGGGGAGGGGCTGTGAGATGCGCTACCCTGCTGAGGTCTTCCTTGGGTCCGACGCCGTGACCTTGCTGCGGGGCCTCGGGCTGCCGGTGGCTGTTGGGCTGAGTGGCGTCTCCGTCCCTTTCCTCTCGCGCCTCGGCCTCCGCAGCCATCCTCCGATGGCGAGGGTGCTGCAGGGCCTCGACACACTGCACTGGTCCTTCCGTGAACTTGCACGGTACCTGCTCACGCGCGAGGTCAAGGCTCCGCTGCCCGATGCAGAGTGGCATGAGCTACGCGATCACGCGGCGTCTGCCGAGCTGGGCTACTTGCCACTAGAGGCCTACCGCCAGCTCGGGCTACCGCTGCTGCCGTGGAGCGGCAAGCCCGTGAGCAGTGAGGAGCGCAGCGCACTCGTGCGACTGGGTGTGCGAGAGCGGCCACCGCTGCAGCTGCTGCTCGAGAAGGCGGCGGACAGTGCTGCAGGCAAACCCACGCAGGACCGGTCGCTCTCGTTCGTGTGCGCGCACATGGACGAGTGGTACGCGGAGGAGTTCGACCCGCAGACCGAGTTGCACATCGTGCCCACTCTCGGCAAGGCCCGCGCCCGCCCGTGCTCGTGCTACATCGAGCGATCGCCGTGGCCTGAGCGCTTTGCCTCGGTGGCTGCGGAATTCAGCGGCGCTCAGCAGCGCATTGCGCTGCAGCTGCCACAGCGGCCGCCGATGCACCTCGTGCTCGAGGCACTCATCGAGGCACCTCCCTCCGAGGTGGCTGCCGCCGAGGTCTTCGAATACATGGGCAAGAGGGCTGCGGAACTAGAGCCTGCTGCGTGGCAGCACCTTGCCACCGCGCCCCTCGTGCCGATCAAGCGCGCTGGAGGCGGCCACCTCCCGCCGAATCAGGTCCGCACGCATGTGCATGCGTGTGTGCACGTGCATGTGCATGTGCATGGGCATGTGATTATGCACATGTGCGCCCCCTTCTCGCCCGAGCAGGTCTTCTTCAGTGGCGGTAGGAAGAAGTTCGGCCCGCTGCTCGAGTATTGCGAGACCAAGCAGAACTCCGCTGCCGGTGCCTTCCTTGCGCAGTGTGGGGTGAACGACACGCCTTCGGTCGCAACGCTCGCCGCTGCCATCGCTAGCAACCACGAGCGATTCCTGGCGAGCATGGGTTCTGTCTCCTCCTACCTCAGTTTGCTCAAGGAGCTGGCCAAGGGGCTTCGCGCCGAGCCCCCTGCCAAATATGGCGACGCCTTACCGCCAGAGACCCGCGCCGCACTGCGCAGGGCGTGTTGCCTGGTGGGTGTGCGTGGGGCTGACGCGAAGAAGTGGAAGAGCGTGAGTGCGGCCGATTGTGTCATCGGCGACCACCCGCGATTGGTCCGCCTCTTCAAGCCGCTCGCCGCGCCAGAGGACGGCGCACTCAAGCAACTCTATGCGTTGCTGGGTGTGCGCTCCATCTCATCCGCCGTCCAGGTGACGCACACCCCGGATACCGAGCACGCGAGTGCGAGCAAGCTAGCGAGGCACGTGCGGCAGCGTATACTCGAGAGAGCATGCCTCCTCCTCCACGACATCGACCACCCCAGCTGCCCCCCCCGCGCGCACCTCCGCCCTCTTGCCGAGGAGGCGCTGCGGCGCGGCGAGGTGGAGGTGCTCGAGGTACGCGCCATCTCGAGCACCCTTCACTTCTGTCAGCAAGGCAAGCCACAGACGGTGACGGAGGCCTCTAACGCGTGTGTGCTGCCGCGCGAGGGGGTCGAAGGGGGTGAGGCGGGGGTGGGCATGCGTGTCTACGTGGTGCCGATGTCCGACCAGCGCCTGCTGCTTGAGGCGGTGGGGGACGCGCTGCTCGGTGAGCTACTCGAGGCGAGCACGTCGAGCGAGAAGCTCGTCTTTGGCCAGCTGCTCGCCTCCCCACTGGACGCGCTCCGCCAGCGCGGATTCAACGTCGACCGCTTCCAGCAAGAGATCAAGTTCGCTGAGGACCAGAAGCGCGAGCAGTGCGCGCTTCATCTACAGGCGGCCGCCCGTGGCACGCTGGTCCGCTGCCGGCAGCGCGCGCGGCGTGCGGTTGTGCTGGAGGCACGGCGCACGGTCTGCGTCACTTCCATTCAGCGCGAGGCAAGGCGGCTCATCGCGCGCCGCACTTTCCTGGCATCCCATGCACAACGCAGAGGCCTAGCTGCGACCAGGCTGCAGTGCGTCATCCGCAGCTATATCGCCAGGTCTCGCCTTGTGGCAGCGCGCGGCGCAGCGGAGCTCAATGCCCGGCAGAGCTTGGCAGCAGCGCGCGTGCAGAGGGCGTGGCGAATGCTTTCGAGCCTTCGGGCCGCAGAGGGAATGACAGCGCAGCGCGAGCGATTCCGACAAGGCAAGCTGCAGGAAGAGGCGGATGCAGTGGCGGTGGCGGAAGCGGAGAGGAGTGGCAAGTTGAACACGAAGCAGGCGGAGCATCTGAGGCGGCAGATCGAAACGTCTCTCTTCTCGTCACGCGACTCACGCGATGCAGAGGCTGCGGTAGAGGCGAGGGCGAGGGTGGAGGCGGAGGCATCTCTACAGCCACCACCATCTCTTGCATTGGCACCCGCTCCTGAGGCGGCGGTTGAGGCGGCAGTCGAAGTGGCGGCTGCGTCAGGCCTTGCAGTGTCTGCGGCCGCGACGGCGTGTGCGTCCCTGCCGCCGGGTTTGCGAGTTGGACCACCTGCACCCAGCCGGGATCTACTGCTGCCACCTGGGTTGGGAGGGTTGGTCGTACCGAGTGCTGCCGCGGCTCTGCAGGCTACAGCCACGCAAGGGTCAGACAGCGAGCTCAGCTGGGGCGATGGTGGCAGCGACACGAGCAGCGAGGGTGAGCCCAGGCTGGGCAGGCGCAGGCATTTGCGCGATGGCGACGGCGACGAGGACTCAGCAGGAGAGGCCGACTACACGGAGTATGGCGGCACCTACGCATTCGATACGACCGATGTCGCCCCGTATGGTGACGACTACGGGTGCGGGGCGACTACGTGGTCAGGAGCAGAGGCGCATCCGAAGCCACCACCGAATGACGCCTTCCTAGGTGGAGCGGAGCCGTTTGATCCAAGCGCAGACAGGCGCGCAGTTAGGAACCAGGCAGGGCAGCAGGGCAGGTCGCGGCTAGTCGGCGCAGCGTTGGCCTCTCGTGACGGGCTAACCCCTGCCATGCTTGCGGCTCGCGCTGAGATGGCAGCCGACGACGAGGCTGATGAGGTGCGCGCCTGACCCCTGCTTGCTGCCCCATGCTGCCCCACATCAGTCGCCTTCTTCTTTTTAATGCAATCACGCGTCAGCACACAGCCCCGCGCACATCAGGTGGATAGCCTCTGCTCGAGCGATGCGGGCGGCGAGGAGGCTCAGCTGCCGCGTCTCGCTGAGATGAGGTCGAGCGCACTACCCACCGAAGCGGCCAACGGCCTGCTGTGGCGTGACGTCGCTGCCGCGTCCCGCCTCAGCTCTCTTCCGCCTGGGCCGCCTGGGCCGCCTTGGCCAGAAGCTGCTGGGGCTCAAGCGTGTTGCAGCTACGCCACCGCCACCACCAGTGGCCTGGCTGCTGGGACCTGGGGGGGCGGCGATGCAGAGGTAGAGCAGGGGCTAGAGCTGGCGTCAGCACGGACGTCCGTGGTAAGCGACCCGCGCGCAGCACAAGCGCACGTGGAGGGGGGCAGTCTCAAGTTCGGCTGCTTCTCAGGCTATGGCGAGGGCGCTCCCTCCGCAACATCGCTGTGGCAGCCGGGAGGTGTGCCATCGGCAGCAAGCGGAGCAGTGCTGCTGCCGCTCAGCCAGCAACCTCCCTACGCACTCGGCGTGCCTGCGGCGCATGCTCTTGATCAGCACTCTGCCGTGGCGTCTCGCGTGGAACACGAGCTCCGGCTCCTCGTGGCACAGCTGGAGGATCGCGCCTCTGCCGCGGAGCATAGGCTTGTGGCCGCCGAGCAGGACAACCAACGGCTCAGGCAGCGCAGTGACCCGCACACCGCAGGGCAGCAGGCGGAGCTGTCTCGCCGGATGGCGATCATTCAAGAGCAACACGACCAACACCACCGCTCACTGCATGAGCGCATCACCAAGGCTGAGGCAGACTTGGACTCGATGTTGCTAGAGCCGCTGCTCGAGTCATCGGCGACGCTGGAGGAGGCGCAGCGTGCATCCTCCGAGGTAGGGCAGAAGCTGCTGCTGCTTGAGGAGCGAGGCACCGCACTGGCGACGGCCGAGGCATCACAGCGCTGTGACGAGCAGCAGCGAGCTCAGCACGAGCTCTCAACCCTGGCTGAGGAGATCCGGGAGGCGCTAGGGGCGCAGCACACTCGCAACCCAGGCGTGCACTCCAACTGCCGACACACGCGGTGGGTAGACGGGGTGGGAGTGATATGGCTGTGGTGCGTGCATGCAGGCGACGACTCACCCCCATCACCCTCCCTCCCTCACCCCCATCACCCTAACCTTGCAGCGGCGCGGCTGCAGCAGCTGCAGCAGAGCATGCGCGAGTGGGGGCAGCGCGCCTCTCACGCGGCCTCCGATGAGTGGCTGCAGGCGGCGGCCGAGGCGGGCGAGGCGGTGGCTCGCCCGCGCCGCGCCGTGGTAGCCTCGGGAGGCCTCGCCACGCGTGCTCTCGGCGACGCGCTTGCGGCCAGCACTCGTGGGCGGAAGGCCGAGAGAGCGGCTTCGGCCAGAGACGGCAGCACGACCGATGCGAACTGTGCGCCGCCAGCCTCATCCGAGCTGGCCGCTGCGGTGGCCTTGCCTCCCACGTGGCAATCGCAGCTGCCACCGAGATCGGCAGAGCAGATTTGGTTTGCAAACGAGACGCCAGCTGTCGCCGAGGCCAACGTGCTCGTGAGCGACGTGGCTGACAACTGCGCTGCCTCGGGTCTCGTGAGGCGGGGCGACCGGGTGCGCAACACTTACCCAGGCTGTTACCGTGTGTACTCCCGGCTGCAACCGTATGCAACCTGGCTGTCATGTATGCACAGGTGCTCACCATCAACGGTGTGAAGGTGACTGACGAGCAGCAGGGCACAGCACTGGCCTGTGTTGACATGGACAGCCATAGAGTTCTGCAGCCGCCCTCCTGCCTACCGTACGCACCCGAAGCGCAGGGCAGCTTGCCCCAGAGGCGCACCGCGGTACGTGCGCCGTACACGTACCAGCCTCGGGAGTACCGCCTGTATCGCGCACCGCATGCCGTGACACTACAGGCGCTGGCCAAGGCCGCGGTGGGCGACGTGGTCTACTACATTCTCCGCGGCGAGGAGCTCGTCACCGTCACCGCTCACAAACCCGAGGCGGCGACGCGGCTCGGCGTGACAATCAAGAACCTCACCGACGACCAGCAGGCCTCCAACAACGGGCGCGGCCGAGGAGGGCTTGGCACAGCCGGTCGGGGCACAGCACGAGGGGCGCAGGGCGAGTCAGAGCGAGGCTCGCCTCCAGAGGAGGCCTCGTCAGGCTCGTTCGAAGTCGAGGTGTCGCTACACAAGCTCAAGCAGGATAGCCGGCTCGGCATGACGCTGGCCGGGAGCGGATTCCCCTTGGTGGAGAAGCTGGCTGAGGGAGGGGCCGCATACGGCCGCCTCGTCGAGGGGGACGTCTTGCTCTCCGTCAACGGGCAGGAAGCGTGCGGCCATGAGGCGACCACCACACTGCTCAAGAGCCTGCAGGGTGCGGTGCTCCTTAATGTGCTGCGGGAAGCCCCGGGCACGCACGGCTGAGCTGTGCGCGTCCCGAAATTCGGCGGAGCTCGCTCGTCACTTCTTCGTCGTTCCAATATTTTGGTTTGCGTTTTGCGTTTGCGTTTATAATCTCTGTCTCTATATATTATATATAGTGTCTCCCGGCCCTCGTATATGTATGAAGGGGGGGAGCAAAATGTAAAGCCATTACGGCGCATTACGCTTTACGGAAATGCAATTACTTTATTATAATTTAAAGCGTAAAGCTTTATCTTTTCCCTCTTGTTCTTTCCCCCCTGTCGTGTGGTAAGCCAAAACACTTTATACAGTCTGAAGGGACGCACGGCTGCCCCGGCGGCCGCGCGCGGAGAGGGGATGGGCCCGGCGGGGACGGCCCGACGGGGGAGCCCACGAATGAAAATCCCCTCCCCCCAGCCCGAGCCCCACCCGCCTGCCACCACCATACACTTCCACCACCACCACAGTTCCACACCCCTCAGTCCTGGTAAGAGGAGTGCGGCAACGGTGCGGGGCGCCCTAGGCTGGTACAGACCCAGTGTTGGGTTGCGTGTTGGTGTCCCCAGGGACGTTAGCTGCCGAGCCCTAGTGGTGTCCGCGGCAACTCCTTTTCAGTTGACAGATGACAGTTCAGTTCATACAGTTAATTTAAAGCGTACAAAATACTCCCCTGGTTATCACCCTCCCTCAGCCCCCTCCGGGCTTTAGTTGAAGCCAGAGCTGAGGACGGGGGTATAACAAGGCGAGGGAGTACGTACAAAAATCAAAATGCTGGTGTCAAGATCACGAATCACGCATCAGTGTGTGGGGCGTACACGCGTTGTTGCTTTGTTCTGCCGTGAAGTAGCTCGACTGGTAACGCTCTCTCGCAGTGAGAAGTGTGTAGCTTTTTATAATGTTTCCTCACAGCGGCTCAGCGCAGCACATATATAAAAAAGCTTTACACTGCTTTACAGACACGCCCCACTCTTGTCTCTTGACGAGTTACTCTGTGTACTGGGGTGGGGCAACAACCTCACACACGACACACGCATCTTGCACGGTCCTGCCGATGTGTCCAGATGCGTCGCGGGTGTCGGCGGTGCAGAGGAAGGAGCGGCAAACGTCGGCGCCGGGGCGATGAGGCATGCGGGCTAGCTGGACTGCGGTCACCGGAACATGTGCTCGAGGACCGACGAGCGTCCTTGCGCGGCAGCTCCCCACTTGCGGGTCGTTGCATCTGACTTGACCCGTGCCGTTCCATCTTCTGCCTCAGGTACTCCCGCGTCCTCACCGGCCTTTGACAAGTGCACCTTGGCTCCCTGCGTGGGCCTTCGCACGGCGCCGGGACGAGGTGTTCCAAAGGTGAACGAGTCTCCCTGGCGCAGCTTGCTTCCGAGCGACGGCTCCCGGAGACAAGCACTGTTGGTCGTCTGCCGGCGCGGCCGCGCGTTCTCGCGGGCGACGGACAGGCCGCCGCCTGCCACCGCCGCAGTCTTACGGCTCGCGCTCGCGCTCGACGCCGATGGCGCCGCGTCGGCCGCCAGCTGGGCCTGCTCGGCTGCCGGAAGGCTGAGAGGTGCGCGTGTCACGGTGGGTCCTAGGGCGCTGCCCTCGTCGAACGAACGGCACGGCGAGGGTGACCACGCGAGCGGTGGAGACTCCATGCCAAGATTGCTGCTGCTCGACGCGCTTGCCGGGCTCAGCTGAGGCGACACTGGTCGCACCGCTCCTTCTGCGTGGTCGCACGCATCGGTCGGGCTGGGCGCGGAGAGGCCACCATGCGACTTGGCGGCACGTACGAAGACGGCGTGCCGCTGCTTCGGCTCTTCCCTGCCCAGCCCCCCCTCCGGCCAATCGCGGTCGGTCTCGGCGCGGCGCGAGAGGCTCTGCGCAGCCGTGTGGAGAGGGGTCGCCTCACGAGGTGGCGTGGCGGCGGACGATGCGACCGGCGGCCCCGCCCCCCTCGCAAGGAGCGCATCCTGTAGATCGTCGATGATGCTCCTGGCGTCAGCCAGCGCCGCCCTGTGCTTTGTGACCTCGCGTTTGAGGTGGTGGTTCTCCTCGCTGGCCCGCCGGCACTCGATCACCAGCTCATCGGCGCGTCGAAAGAGGCGCGAGTGCTTCTGGACGCCGTCGTTCATCGACTTCGCGTGCTCCAGCTTCTGGTTGGTCTGTTGCAGCTGCATGCTGTGTGCCGGCCAGCACAGGAGCAGCTCAGCGTGTTGACATGCGGTGGCGGTTGATTTGACGGGAGCGGTGGCGCACCTCTCCATCCTGAGCACGAGCCGGCGGATCTGCACGTCCTTCGCCTGCATCATCTGACAGAAGGCCAGCGACGTGTCGTCGGTGGTGGTCTGCATGCTGTCCCACGAGCCCAGGGTGTATCCTCCAGCCTCGGATTCGCCGATATTCGGCTCTGTCACACGCCTAACTCCCCCTTTTGCTCGAAATCCACCCCCCCAAACACTTCTCC
>MDSY01133634.1_pt1 | contig 18700 bp, 21 predicted proteins | sample 811131 | NCBI WGS metagenome assembly MDSY01 (sample SAMN05326643, study PRJNA326480) | marine metagenome | isolation source: seawater | place: Atlantic Ocean: South West | collected 2010
AAAAAGTTGTAGCTAAGAAAAAAGTTGCAGCTAAGAAAAAAGTTGTAGCTAAGAAAAAAGTTGTAGCTAAGAAAAAAGTTGTAGCTAAGAAAAAGCCAGCTGCTAAGAAAAAGCCAGCTGCTAAGAAAAAGAAAAAATAGTAAAGTTTTTAATCGGATCTAAAAAAACCAAGCTATTTAGCTTGGTTTTTTTATTTTAAAATATGTCACTAGTTAAAAAAAATATAATTAAAATTATTGAAGAATTAAAAAAAAATAATTCTCAAAAAACTGAAAACGTCCGACTTGTTGCAGTAAGTAAAGGGCAAGATCATTCTAAAATTCGAGAAGCGTTTGATGCTGGACAATATATTTTTGGAGAAAATTATTTACAAGAAGCAATTAATAAACAAAAAGCTCTTAAGGACCTAGAAATTGAATGGCACTTTATCGGTCCAATCCAGAGTAATAAATGTAAATTAATCACAGAAAATTTTTCATGGGCTCATAGTGTAGACCGAATTAAAGTAGCAAATAAATTAAATGATTCACTTAAAGATCAAGCCTCACTTAATGTTTGTATACAAGTAAATATAAGTAATGAAGACAGTAAAAGTGGTCTAAAAATTAATGAAATAGACTCTCTCGCAGATTATATTAATACCTTAGATAAATTAACATTAAGAGGTCTTATGGCAATTCCAACAAATACAAGTGATGATGAAATTCTTAGAAATGAATACAAACAATTAAAAGTTATATATGAGGACCTCAGAAAAAAATATACATCAGTTGATACTCTATCAATGGGGATGTCAAACGACTACTTGTTAGCGATAGAAAATGGGTCTAATCTTGTACGAATAGGAAGTAAAATTTTTGGTAAAAGAGCATAATGGCTAAAAGAAATTTTTATTTTGTTGGATTCGGAAATATGGCGCAGGCTATTTATCAGAGAATGGATAAAAAAGCTTACGGAACAATAGGTATTATTGAAGTTGATGAAAAGTGCAAACAGCTCGATACTAGAACGGTAAGAAGAGAAGATCCTCGCGGAGATTTTTATTTAACAGCTGAAACTATAATATGTAATGATGCTTGGTGGGAATACAATTATGGCGATGTTACTAATTCAGATATTTTTTTGCTAGCAGTAAAACCCGCAGATATAAAAATGGTATGCGAAAGTTGTAGTAATAATTTTGAATGGAATGACCCACAAAATCAGTCAATTATAATTTCAATCGCTGCAGGCGTAACAATTGATAATATAGCGAAATACTTAGGTGGGAATTACAATCTAGGAAAGATTGTAAGGGCTATGCCAAATTTATGTGCGAAAAAAGGGATGGCGATGACTGGCCTTCATGGAGGGCTCGATTATATGCAATTTGGTTATACACCAGAAGGAAAGCTAATCTCTGAGATTTTTAATTCAATTGGACAAGTTTTATGGGTAAACAAAGAATCAGACCTTGATTCTGTAACTGCCATATCAGGTAGTGGTCCCGCTTACATTTATTACATAATGAATGCAATGATTGATGCTGCTGAGGAACTCGGGCTAGAGAAAAGTGTTGCGCAAAAACTGGTAACACAAACTATTATCGGTGCTGGTGAAACAGGAAAAGATATTGATAATCTTGAAAGTGAAATTGTTAAGGTCTCCTCAAAAGGTGGTACAACTGAAAAAGCTATTGATATTTTCAAACAAAAAAAATTAGATATCATTATTAAGCAGGCGATAAAAGCTGCTCATAAAAGATCTAAAGAACTCAGTAAGTAGTGAAGTTATGAAAAAAAATATTGTTGTAGGACTTTCAGGTGGAGTTGATTCAGCTGTCACAGCATGGCTCCTTAAAGAAGAAGGATATAGAGTTACTGGTCTTTTCATGCAAAATTGGGAAGATGACAATGATGATGAATATTGCACAAGCAAAAAAGATTTAATAGATGCTATATCAGTCGCAGAAAAAATTGGTATCGATATCGAAGTTGTAAATTTTGCTAAAGATTACAAAGAAAAAGTATTTTCTTTATTTATAAATGGGTTAGAAAATGGAACAACTCCTAATCCAGACATTTTATGTAATTCGGAAATAAAATTTAATGCTTTTCTTAAGCATGCTATTTCAATGGGTGCAGATAAAATAGCGACAGGTCATTATGCGAAGGTTCAAGAAAATAACGGTTTATTTCAGCTACTAAAAGGTGACGATGGCACCAAAGATCAAAGTTATTTTCTGTATAGACTTGATCAAAATCAATTAGGAAATTCAATTTTTCCACTTGGCAGTCTATTAAAGTCAGATGTTAGAAAAATTGCAAAAAAAAATAATTTACATAATCATGCACGAAAAGATTCAACGGGAATTTGTTTTATTGGAGAAAGACCATTTGCTAAATTTTTAAGTAAGTATATAAAAAAAAATTTAGGAGATATTAAGGATACAAATAATAAAATTATTGGGCAGCATGATGGAATAAATTTTTATACCATTGGACAAAGGCGAGGTTTAAATATTGGTGGAATGAAATCTGGAAATGGTAAGCCTTGGTTTGTATTTAAGAAAAATTTAGAAAAGAATGAGCTTATTGTTGTTCAGGGTCACGACCACCCTCTTCTTTTAAATGATGGTTTAATTACAAAAGATATTCATTGGATATCAAATAAATCTCCAAGAGAAAATTGGGTTTACTCTGCTAAAACTAGATATCGTCAAGCTGATATGCCATGCGAAATTGATACTTGTTTAGAAAATGAAGCTAAAGTTATGTTTGGACAGAAGGAATGGGGAATCACATCAGGTCAATCAGTAGTTGTCTACGAAAGTAATGTTTGCTTAGGTGGAGGGGTAATAGAGAAAGCTATTAATGATGAATAAATCAATTTCTAAAAAACAAATCCAAGAAACAATAAAAGTAAATACTAAAAATGCTTTAAATGAAGATCGTGTGTTCGAAGATAAAACGACTCAACTTATTAATAAAAAAATAGTTGGTGAGGCTTTTATACGTTCTAACCAAAAAGCTATATTGTGTGGCATACCATGGGTTAATGAGAGCTTTAAATTAATAAATAAAAAAATTAAAATTAATTGGTATGCAAAAGAAGGAGATTTAATCAAAAAAAATCAAAAAATATGTTCTATAAAAGGTCCTTATAAAGATTTATTGATAGCTGAAAGAACAGCCCTCAATTTTTTGCAAACACTCTCAGGAACAGCAACCTCAACCAATCGCTATGTTAATTTATTAAAAAAATATAATACAAATTTATATGATACAAGAAAAACAATCCCAGGCTTAAGGGTAGCTCAAAAATATGCAGTTGGAATTGGTGGGGCTTTTAACCAAAGACTTGATTTAGCTGACGGTATTTTAGTCAAAGAAAATCATATTCAAATACTAGGTGGAATTCATTCTTTTCTAATAAAATTAAAAAAAAATAAACCCATAAAAGATATTCAGATTGAAGTTGAGAATTTAGATGAATTTAAAATAGCTCTAGAACATGGCGCTAAAAATATACTACTTGATAACTTTTCAATTCAAAATATTAAAAAAGCAGTTGATTTAAATAAAAAATTTGCAAATCTCGAAGCATCAGGTGATATTAATAAAAAAACAATTATCAGTTATGCTAAAACAGGTGTTGATAGAATATCGGTTGGGTCAATCACTAAAAATCTGGAAGCAATTGATTTTTCAATGATTATTAAGCATTTTAAAGATTTTTAGCTTGACCAAATCGCCTCAAAAGGTTATTTTAGTCGTTTATAAAAGTAGCAATATTAATGAAACCTGAAATAATCACTGGCGCTGAAATCGTAATCCGCTCTCTTCAAGAAGAAAAGGTTAAATTTGTTTTTGGATATCCTGGTGGAGCAGTTTTAAATATTTATGATGCTATTTTTAAGCAAACAACATTTAAACATGTTCTTGTTAGACATGAGCAAGCAGCAGTTCATGCTGCAGATGCTTTCTCAAGATCTACGGGTAAAGTTGGAGTTGCATTGGTTACATCAGGTCCTGGTGCAACTAATGCAGTGACTGGCATTGCTACAGCACATATGGATTCTATCCCTATGGTTATAATAAGTGGACAAGTTCCAACTCATGCTATTGGTCAAGATGCTTTTCAAGAATGTGATACGGTCGGTATTACTAGGCCTTGTGTAAAGCACAACTTTCTAATTAAAGATATTAATAAAATTGCCTCCACAATTAAAAAAGCTTTTTACCTAGCTGCCACTGGCCGACCTGGACCAGTTCTAGTCGATATCCCAAAAGATATTACTGCTGAGTCAGCAGAGTATATCTATCCAAAAGAAGTTTCATTAAGATCCTATAATCCAATTATTAAAGGTCATAGTGGACAAATAAATAAAGCAATTGATATATTAATTGATGCAAAAAAACCAATGGTTTATTCTGGAGGGGGTGTTGTCTTAGGAGATGCTTCAGACTCACTTACAAAATTTGTTAAAGCTGCAAATTTTCCAATAACTAATACATTAATGGGCCTAGGTGGTTTCCCAGCTTCCGACAAGAATTTTTTAGGAATGCTAGGCATGCATGGAACTTATCAAGCAAATATGGCGATGCAAGAATGTGATGTATTGCTTGCTGTTGGGGCAAGATTTGATGATAGGGTAATCGGTAATCCAGATCATTTCCTAGCCAAACCTAAAAAAATTATTCATATTGATATTGACCCAGCCTCAATTTCTAAAAGAGTGAAAATTGATATACCAATTGTTGGTGATGTAAATATCGTACTTAAGGATTTGCTTGATGCCTACAAATTAATTAAAAATAAGCAAGATATCAAGTCATGGCATGATCAAATATCAAGCTGGATAAAAAAAGACTGTATGGCTTTTGAGGATGATGGCTCAGAAATTAAACCGCAACGAGTTATACAAAAATTACATGAAGTTACTAACGGAGATGCTTGGATAACTTCAGATGTTGGGCAGCATCAAATGTGGGCAGCTCAATATTACCCTTTCGATAAACCAAGAAGATGGATAAATTCTGGTGGTCTAGGCACTATGGGAGTTGGACTTCCGTATGCAATGGGTTGCCAATTAGCTTATCCTGATGGACAGGTTGCCTGTGTAACTGGAGAGGCGTCTATACAAATGTGCATACAGGAATTATCAACCTGCAAACAATTTAATTTACCGGTTAAAATTATTAATTTAAATAATAGATACATGGGTATGGTTAGACAGTGGCAAGAATTTTTTTATGGAAATAGATATGCTGAATCATATATGGATGCTCTCCCTGATTTTGTAAAGCTAGCTGAATCTTATGGTCATGTTGGCTTTAAGATAGAAAAATCTTCTGATATTGAAACGGTTCTAAAAGAAGCATTTTCCCCTAAACTTAAAGAGCGCTTAGTCTTTTTAGACTTTATTACAGATCAAAAAGAAAATGTTTTTCCAATGATACCTAATGGAAAAGGTTTATCAGAAATGATTTTAGCCGATGATGCGGAAGATCTATAAATGAGACACATAATTTCATTATTAATGGAGAATGAAGCCGGAGCACTTTCAAGGGTTTCAGGATTATTTTCAGCTAGAGGTTATAATATCGAATCATTATCAGTTGCTCCAACCGAAGACCCAACGCTTTCAAGAATGACTATTGTTACAAGTGGCTCTGATGAGGTTATTGAACAAATCATAAAGCAACTCAATAAATTAATTGATGTTGTAAAAGTTCTTGATTTAAATGATGGAAAATATATTGAGCGTGAGTTAATGGTAGTTAAAGTAAAAGCAACAAGTCAATATAAAGATGAAATGAAAAGAATTACTGACACATTTGGCGGGCGGATCATTGATGCCTCTGAAAATAATTTTACAATTGAGCTTAGTGGAGCATCAAGTGAATTAGATTCTTATTTAGAAAGTTTAAATAAATCAGCAATAATTGAAATAGTTAGATCAGGTGCGTCCGGGATAGGTCGCGGGGATCGAATACTTAAAATATAATATAATTTAATTAGAGGAAGAAAATGAAAGTTTATTACGACAAAGATGCAGACTTAAATGTTATCAAAAAAATGAAAGTAGCAATTCTTGGCTACGGCTCCCAGGGTCACGCTCATGCCAACAACCTTAAAGATTCCGGAGTTGAAGTTACAGTAGGCTTGAGAAATGGCTCCTCATCAATTCTAAAAGCACAAGAAGCTGGGCTATCAGTAATGTCTATTGAAGAATCTACTGCATGGGCAGATTTAGTTATGGTTTTAGCTCCAGACGAATTTCAAGCTAAGCTTTACATAGAAACATTAGAGGGTAATTTAAAAAATGGTGCGACCTTAGCTTTTGCACATGGATTTAACATACATTTTAATCAAATTACTCCTAGGAAAGATTTGGATGTCATTATGGTGGCACCAAAGGCCCCAGGACATACAGTAAGGTCTGAGTTTGAAAAAGGAGGCGGTATTCCTGATCTGATAGCTATTCAACAAGATGCATCTGGTAAAGCTAAATCCATTGCTCTATCTTATGCATCTGCAATTGGTGGAGGTCGCACCGGTATATTAGAAACTACATTTAAAGATGAAACCGAAACTGATTTATTTGGCGAGCAAGTTGTTCTTTGTGGTGGAACTACTGCATTAGTGCAAGCAGGTTTTGAAACATTGGTTGAAGCTGGTTACGAGCCTGAAATGGCTTATTTTGAATGTTTACATGAACTAAAACTAATAGTAGATTTAATGTATGAAGGTGGTATTGCCAATATGCGATATTCAATTTCAAATACTGCAGAGTATGGAGATGTAACTAGAGGTCCGAGAATAGTGACTTCGGAAACAAAAATAAGAATGAAGGAAATATTAAGCGAGATCCAAGATGGTTCATTTGCTAAAGAGTTTGTTGCTAATGTTGATAAGCTTCCAGCAAATAGAGAGGTTCAACGTAAGCACCAAATTGAAACAGTTGGTGAATCTCTTCGTTCAATGATGCCTTGGATTAAAAAAATAGTTGATAAAACAAAGAATTAGTTGAAAGTTAGCAAAAAATATACTCTCATAGCTAAAGAGGGCTGGCCATTTCTTGGTATAGCTATTGTTTTTAGTTTATGTGTTTCAACTTACTATCCCCTATGGTCTGCTTTACCTTGGTTGCTATCTATTTTTATACTTCAATTTTTTAGAGATCCAAAAAGACAAACACCTAATAATAGTAATTTAATAATATCTGCAGCAGACGGAAAAGTGATTGCCATTGAAGAAACTGCTGACCCTTACCAAAAGAAAAAATCAATTAAAATTAGTGTTTTTATGAATGTATTCAATGTTCATTCAAATAAAGTGCCTATATCTGGAACTATCACCAACAAATGGTATTTTCCAGGTAAATTTTTAAATGCAGATTTTGAAAAAGCCTCACTTGAAAATGAAAGATGTGCAATCACAATAAAAACAAAAACAAACCACACCATAACGTGCGTTCAAATTGCTGGATTGATTGCACGTAGAATTTTATGCTATATAAAAAAAGAAGATGAAGTGAAAACTGGTGAGAGATATGGTTTTATAAGGTTTGGTTCAAGGGTTGATCTATACTTACCAATAAATTCAGAAATAAAAGTTATACTAGGTCAAACTGTAAAAAATGCTGAAACAATTATTGCGAAACTAAATTAAGTTCTAAGATACTAAAGATATTCGTTTAGTTCAGACAGCGCTTTTGTATAAACATCTTTTTTAAAATCAACGACTTCATCAATTGGTTTCCAGAAATTCACCCATTCCCAACCATCGAACTCTGGCTTTGAAGTATTTTTTAAAAAAATATCGGCGTCATTTCCAACAAATTTTAATAAAAACCAAACTTGTTTCTGCCCTTTATACTTTTTCTGACTATTATTTCTAATCCAGTTTTTTGGGACATCGTAACGAAGCCAACCCTTAGTTCTAGCAAGAATAAGTATATGATTACGGTTAAGTCCAACCTCTTCTTTTAATTCCCTATACATTGCTTCTTCCGCAGACTCATTATCATTTATTCCCCCTTGAGGAAACTGCCAAGCGTTTTCATTTAAACGCTTTGCCCACAAAACTTTTTTTTCATCATTTATAATAATAATACCAACGTTAGCTCTATATCCATCAATATCAATCATAAATGTTATCCTTAAGGTATTATTCTTATTTTTTCACAAATCTTCACTTAATAAAAGCTTGATTTCAAATTATGAGTATTACAAAAAAATTAATTATATTAACTATCATATTAGCTATATTTACAGCTTACTATTCTTATAGTTTAAGTAAATTAGATATTACACCAAAAGCCTATATAACCAATCAAGGTGATGATACTGTTTCAGTAATTGATCTCAAAAAATTAATCAAGATTAAAACAATTAAGGTAGGAGTTGCTCCTCTAGGTATAACTATTTTAAAAAAAAATAATTTAGCTTTTATTGGGAATGTTGGCACTGATGATATATCCATTATAGATACGAAGACAGATGAGGTCATTAAAACTATAAAATTAAATACAGCACCTTTGAGCTTATCCGCAAACTCAGAAGAATCAAAAGTTTTTGTTACCGATTGGTTTAGGAATAAAATTTTAGTTATTTCTGTTAAAGAATTAAAAGTTACCAGAACAATTAGTGTAGGTAAAACCCCGTCAGGAATAACTTATAATAAAAAATTTAATTACTTACTAGTAGCCAATAGAGATGAAAACACAATTGAAATAATAGAGTCAGAAAACTATAATATAATCAAAAAGTTAGAAGTTGGTAACCATCCCTTTGGAATTTCTACTTACGGGAAATTTGCATATGTCGCAAACGTTTATGATGATACTATTACAGAAATTAATTTAGAAAATTTTTCAACAAAAACAATATTAGTTGGTGATCATCCATATAATATTAAAACTTTCAACAACATAGGTTTTGTAACTAATGCACTAGATGATTCATTGAGTATCATTGATCTTCAAAATAAAAAAGAATTAAAAACAATAAGAACTGGGGAAAATCCTGAAAATTTAGATATAAACATTGAGTTTAATTTACTGGTAGTTACAAACTGGGGCAGTGACTCAATATCTATTTATAATCTTAAAAACTTAAGTCTTATCAAAGAAATAAAAACAGGAGCACAAAGCCGGTCTTTTGGGAATTTTATACTTCAATAAAGTTTTATAGTAATATGTTGGATTAATTTTAACTAACTAAGGATTTACAAAATGAGAAAATTTATTTTACCCTTGATCGTACTTTTATTTTCCTTTTCAATTTTTGCTCATGGGCCAACACCTCAAAAAGTACAGGAATCAATAACAGTAAGTATCGCACCAGCTGAGGCATGGTCTGTTCTGAAAGATTACTCTGACTTTAAAAAAATTATGAAGGTAAGGTCTTTTGATGATGAAATTATGAAAATAAAATATGAGTTATTGAGTAAAGATGTTCCATTTTCTGATTACAATGCTTACATTATTGTTAAAAAAGGATCTAACGATAGCGAGTCAATTATTCAGTGGACAGCAAGATTCTATAGAACATATAAATTAAACCCCCCAATTCCTGAAGGTCAAGATGATGCAACTGCAGTTGCAGCAGTAAAAAAAATTGTTAAGCCTGGTTTAGCTAGCTTAAAAAAAGCTCTTGAATCCAATTAATTTATTAACTTTATAAAAGCGGATTATTTAATCCGCTTTTTTTTATGATTACAATTAATCCTCAAAAGAACCCTAGAGCAATAGTAATATGGCTTCATGGTCTAGGTGCAGATGAAAGTGATTTTAAGTCATTTATCGAAAGCTTAATGCTAGAAGATATCGAATTTATTATACCTAATGCGCCCTTAATACCAGTAACTATGAATCAAGGTCTCTTAATGAGGGGTTGGTATGATATTAAAGGTACCCATGAATCTCTTGATTTTTCTTTTCAAGATGACAGTGGGTTAATAAATTCTAAATCTCTTATCGAAGCAATAATCAAAAAAAGATTAACTCAATCAAAAATTATACCAAAAGTTTTTATTGGTGGATTCTCTCAAGGGGCGGCACTTTCTTTGTTTACCGCCCTATCTTCAGATATTAAATTTTCCGGAATTATATCTCTATCAGGTTATTTGCCAAAACTAATTTTTAAATCAAATTTTACAGTGCCTCCAATAATTGCAATTCATGGAGAAGGTGATGATATCATTAGCATTAAGATAGCTTCTGATAGCTATAAGATAATAAAGAAATCAAAAGATTTCTTTTTTAAGTCCTATAAAATGGCTCATGAAGTAATTCATGATGAAATTATAGATGTTAAAAACTTTCTAAAAAAATATATAACATGACTAAAGAAACTATAAATATTGAAAAATTAATAGAAGACTTGGATAAAATTGTTCTAAAAATGGAAGAAGATAATCTAAATCTCGAAGATTCTCTTGAATCCTATGAGAAAGGTATTACTCTAGTGAAAAAAGCTCAAGATGCACTTAAGAAAATAGAGCAAAAAGTCCAAATACTTTCAAAAAAAAATGAGTTAGAAGATTTTAAAACTGATGAATGAATCTTTTGATGCCTGGCTAAATACTCACCAAAAAAGAATTGATGATTTCATTGAAAAAAATATCAAAAAAAATTATCCTAAGTCTTACATTAGTGATGTTTGCTCATATTCCATCTTAAACGGTGGGAAAAGATTTAGGGCTCTTTTAGTTTATGCCATTGGTGAAATTAATAATACTAATAAAAACTTACTTGACCACATTTCTTGCGCGCTGGAATTAACCCACACCTATTCACTTATTCACGACGACCTTCCAGCTATGGACAATGACGATCTGAGACGTGGAAAACCATCATGTCACATTAAATTTAATGAAGCTCAGGCAATATTAGCTGGAGATGGTATACAAGCTATGGCAATAGAGCTGATCTGTAATGAAGATTTTGAAGTTAAAGCAGAGGATAAAGTTAAATTAATTAAAAATCTTTGCGCATCAACTGGGATAAAAGGAATGGTTTTAGGGCAGTCACTTGACATGCAGTCCTCGAGTAACATTAATAGCCTCAATTTACTTGAGGAAATTCAAGAATTAAAGACGGGTAGACTAATTGAACTATCGTGCCTTATGCCTCTTATAATAATTAATGATATTAGTCAGAATGAAAAAAATAAAATCATAAAATTATCAAAAGTTTTAGGTAAAATCTACCAAATTACAGACGATATTCTGGATGTTAGTTCGAATGAAAAAGAATTAGGTAAAACATGTGGAAAAGATAAAAAAGATGCAAAAGCTACGTATTTGTCCTTAATGTCTCTTACTGAAGCAAGGAAAATAAATGAAAAATTTTTTAGTCAAATTAATAAAGAAATAGATAGTGTTCATGGAGATACTGAAATACTTAAAAATTTAGTAGCGATAATATATAAAAGAAAATTTTAAATGACATTATTAAATAAAATTGATAATCCAAAAGATTTAAAGAAACTTTCTCGAAATGAGCTTAGAGATCTTGTTGTTGAATTAAGGGACTTTATTATTAAAAGTGTTTCTGAAACAGGTGGTCACTTATCCTCAAATCTTGGCGTTATTGAACTTACAACTGCTATTCATTATGTTTTTGATGCACCAAAAGATAAGATTGTTTGGGATGTTGGTCACCAAACTTATGCTCACAAAATAATAACAGGAAGGAGGGATAAGATGTATACCCTTCGACAGAAAAATGGGTTATCAGGTTTCCCTCGAAGAGAAGAAAGTATTTATGACGAGTTTGGCACAGGTCACTCTAGTACATCAATTTCTGCTGCTCTTGGTATGGCAGAGTCTCTTAAATTAAAAAAATCTTCAAATAAAGCAATTGCAATTATTGGGGATGGGGCAATGACAGCCGGTATAGCTTTTGAAGGACTTAATAATGCAGGGAACTCAGATAACAATATTTTAGTTATCTTGAATGATAATGATATGTCTATTTCAAAAAATGTTGGCGCATTAAATAATTATCTAGCAAAATTATTATCTGGAAAGCTTTATGGTGGAATAAGGGAATCAAGTAAAGCTGTTTTCTCAAAAGTACCGCCTGTACTGGAGTTAGCTAAAAAAACTGAGGAGCATGTAAAGGGAATGGTTATTCCTGGTACTTTATTTGAAGAATTTGGTTTCAACTACATTGGTCCAATTGATGGGCATGATTTGGACACTTTAATTGACACACTTTCTAATATAAAAGAACTAAAAGGTCCGCAATTTTTACATATCTCCACAAAAAAAGGTTTTGGCTATAAACCTGCTGAAAATGATCCAAATAAATTTCATGGAATTAGTAAGCTTGGTGATAAAGGCTCAGGTCTGTTTAATAAAACTTACACAGATATTTTCTCTGAATGGTTAATGGATACAGCCAAAAAAGATCCTAAGTTGTGCGCAATTACCCCAGCAATGTCAGACGGATCTGGTCTTAACGAGTTTTCAAGAAAATATCCTAAACGTTTTTTTGATGTAGGAATTGCTGAACAACACGCATTAACTTTTGCAGCAGGTCTATCGTGTAAGGAAATTAAGCCTGTAGTAGCAATATATTCATCATTTTTACAACGGGCTTACGATCAATTGATACATGATATTGCCATTCAAAATATACCAATTCTATTTGCTATCGATAGAGCTGGAATTGTTGGGGCAGATGGACCAACTCATTCTGGGAACTTCGATATTTCTTTCTTAAGGTGTATTCCTAATCTAATTATTATGGCTCCAAGCAATGGTAATGAGTGCTATCAAATGCTAAATTCAGGCTTTAAGTATGAAGGTATATGTGCAGTTCGTTATCCTAGAGGTTTTGCTTTAGGAGAGATAGTTAATAAAAAATTACCAGATATACCAATTGGTAAAGCAATAAAAGTTAAATCTGGTGAAAAAATTGCAATACTTGCTTTTGGTTCAATGGTTAATATTTGTGAAGATGTAGCAGATGAATTAGATGCAACTTTAATTAATATGAGATTTATCAAACCAATTGATAAAAGAATGATAAAAATAATTGCAACAACCCACGATTTAATTGTCACAGTTGAAGATAATGCTGTGATGGGTGGAGCTGGTTCATCAGTTTTAGAGGTAATTAGTGATCAAAAGATTGGCTGTGAAACACTATCAATAGGCATACCTGATAAATTTATTGAACATGGTACCCAAAATGAAGTCTATGCAATGTGTGGTTTAAATAAGGCCAGTATAATTAAGAAAATTGTTAAACATATAAACAAATGATAAAATATAATTCATGAATAGACCAACTTCACCAGAATTAATTGAAGACACTCAAAATAGTCCTGACCATAGACACTTAGATATCGACAAAGTAGGTATTAAAGCAATCAAACATCCTATCGTTGTAAAAGATAAAACAGGTTTGGTTCAGCACACTAATGCGATTTTCAGTATGTATGTTCATTTGCCGCATAATTTCAAAGGCACGCACATGTCAAGATTTGTCGAGATTCTCAATGAGAATAAAAGAGAAATTTCAGTTGCATCCTTTGAAGAAATCTTAAAAGAAATGCTTGAAAGATTAGAATCTAAATCTGGGTATCTTGAAATGCAATTTACATACTTTGTAAATAAAAAAGCTCCTGTTAGTGGAGTTGAAAGTTTAATGGATTATGACGTAAGTTTTATTGGTGAAATGGTTAATGGTAAAGTTATCAATACAACAAAAGTGATTGTTCCTGTAACAAGCTTATGCCCATGCTCAAAGAAAATATCAAAATATGGAGCTCATAATCAAAGGGCTCATGTTACTTTAACCCTTGAAACAAAAGGTTTTATTTGGATTGAAGATATAATTGAAATAATAGAAAAACAAGCTTCTTGTGAGCTTTATGGAATACTTAAAAGACCTGATGAAAAATATGTTACTGAAAAAGCATATGAAAACCCAAAATTTGTTGAAGATATTGTAAGGGATATTGCAACTGACCTTAAAACAAACAAAAAAGTTAATAAATATAGAATTGAATCAGAAAATTTTGAATCTATTCACAACCATTCAGCTTACGCCTTAATTGAAGGCAAAAATTAATTAGTTTAAATTAGCTTTAATCTTATCACTCAGTCCAAGATAAATGATAATAAATCCAATCAATGGCAAAATTGCTGAAAATTTAAAAGTATTAGCTGCTCCCCAGTAATCAATAAGATAGCCTCCACCAAGCCCTCCTATAGCTCCCCCTACTCCATAAGTAATGCTATTGTAAAGTGATTGACCTCTAGCCTGATGCTCGTTATTAAAAAAATTAGAAATTAATTGAATTGAGGCTACATGAAAACTTCCAAATGTAGCGGCATGCATTATTTGTGCCAATATTAATATCGATAAACTATCTGCAAAAGCGCCTATTAGAAAGAATCTAATTACAGCAAAAAGTAAACTGAACAACAAAACTGATTTTAAGGTTAATTGCTTTAAAATCATTGGCATCATAATAAAAATTAAAATTTCAAAAATTACCCCTATAGACCATAAAATACCAATGATAATATTTGAATATCCCTGCTCTTGAAGAAAAATTGAGTAAAAATTATATAAAAGACCATGAGAGGAAACCATAAGAGCACAACCGGTAAGTAAAATAATAACCTCCGTTCTTTTCAAAACCTCCCAGATGGATCTTTTTTTTCCTTCTTTTAATTTAATGACCTTGTCAGGAATTACAAATGACAATAAAAAAATAATTATTTGAGCTATAAGAAGCGCGTAAATTAAAGACTTTGCTCCAGTGTTATCAATAAAAATTCCTAGCGCCAATGAAGCAAAAATAAATCCTAATGATCCCCATAATCTAATTCGACTATAATCTGAGTTAGCTTTATTTGCTTCTAAATGAGATAGGGTTAATGATTCTGCTAGCGGGAGAGTTGAACTTGTAAAAATACTCATAGCCATCATTACAAAAAAAATGCTGTAAAAAGTATTTGCCCAAAAAATACCTAGAAATCCTAATACACCACAAAAAGAGGTTATTTTTACCCATTTCGCTCTTTCTCCTGATTTATCTGCTAGCCAACCGAATAAATTTGGTGCAAAAATTCTGCTAATTTGAAATAAAGAAAGTAAAGTGCCTATTTGAAAAGCTGAAAAAGAAAGTGACTTTAAATATATTCCCCAATAAGGAACAAAAAGCCCAACGAAAAAGTAATAAAAAAAGTAAAAACTTGAAAATCTACTATATAGGAATGGGGTCACGCCAAAAATGGATTTTTTCTGGTAACATCCAAATTTTGGCCTCTGTCTCTAAGAGCATGATCGATTAATACAAGAGCCAGCATAGCCTCAACAATAGGAACCGCCCTAATTGCGACACACGGGTCATGACGACCAGTTGTTTTCATATTTACCTGCTTTCCATTTGAGTCAATAGAAGACCTATCTTGAGGAATACTTGACGTAGGTTTAAATGCGACGCTAACCTCTACATCTTGTCCAGTAGAAATTCCACCAAGAATACCGCCCGCATTATTTGATATAAAGCCATCCGCATTCATTTCATCGCTATGTTCAGTGCCTTTTTGAGTAACGCTATTAAAACCCGCTCCTATTTCTACGCCCTTTGTAGCATTTATACTCATCATTGCAGAAGCTATATCTGCATCAAGTCTTGCAAAAACTGGTTCGCCTAAACCTATTGGTACATTTTGAGCGCTAACAAATATCTTAGCGCCTACTGAGTTTTTATCTGATCTTAACTTTTGCAAGTATTCTTCTAGAGTGCTCATAACAGATTCATCTGCTGAAAAAAAAGGATTCTTGTTAACAATACTCCAATCAGAAATTGGGACCTCTATTTCTCCTAGATGCGATAAACATGCATTAATTTTAACCCCATAAGCTTGAGCAAGCCATTTTTTGGCAATTGCCCCCGCTGCAACCCTTACAGCAGTCTCTCTTGCGCTAGATCGACCACCACCCCTGTAATCTCGTATACCATATTTATGTAGATAGGTTAAATCTGCATGGCCAGGTCTAAAAGTGTCTTTAATTTTTGAATAATCTTGGCTTCTTTGATCTTTATTTCTAATAATGAATCCAATTGGAGTACCTGTAGTTTTACCCTCAAAAATACCTGATAAGATTTCCACTGAATCATCTTCTTTACGCTGAGTTACAAACTTTGATGTACCAGGCTTTCTTCTATCTAGGTCTACTTGTAAATCGGATTCATTCAACTCCATACCTGGAGGGCACCCATCAACTATACCGCCAATTGCTGGGCCATGAGATTCACCAAATGAAGTTAATGTAAATAATTTACCGAATGTGTTTCCTGACATAAAGTACCTTTAATAATAACGCTCACATAATTATATCATTCAGAAAGCATAATATGCATTCACTTCTAAATAACTAAATAATCACCTGGCTGCAAATTATCAAGCTTATATTCACCAACTTGAATTCTCACTAGTCTTAGTGTTGGATGGGATATGGCAGCTGTCATTTTTCTAACTTGCCTATTTCTACCTTCTAATATTTGAATTTCAATCCAACAAGTAGGTATAGATTTTCTTACTCTAATTGGTGGCTCTCTATCCCAAAGAGTTGGCGTATCAATTTTTTGAACCAAGGCTGGTTTTGTTAAAGCATCACCAATATAAATACCTTTTCTCAATATATCTAAAGAAGTATCATTTGGAATATTTTCAACCTGAGCCCAGTAAGTTTTATAAATATTATTTGTTGGATGCGATATTTTATTTTGTAAAACACCATTGTCAGTTAAAATGATTAAACCCTCGCTATCGGCATCAAGGCGACCAGCAGGATAGACATTTTTGTATGGAATAAAGTCTTTTAGAGATTCGTAGGTTTCATGTTGTGAAAACTGACTTATGACTCCATAAGGTTTATTAAATATAATTATCATTTTTTAGATAAAATATGAGAAAAAAAATTTATGACTAGCAAAGTTAAAGTTCCAAGTAAAGGCGAGCAAATAAAGCTTAATTCTAACCTAAAGTTAGATGTTCCTGACCACCCAATTATTCCCTTCATATCTGGAGATGGTATTGGAGTCGATATTACTCCTTCAATGCAAGCTGTAATAAATCATGCCATAAAAAAAACTTACGGAGATAAAAAGAAAATATCATGGATGGAAGTTTACGCTGGTGAAAAGGCAACTCAAATATACAATAAAGACACATGGTTGCCTGAAGAAACAATAGATTTATTAAAAAAATATATGATCTCAATAAAAGGTCCTTTAACCACTCCCGTTGGAGGAGGAATAAGGTCATTAAATGTTTCATTAAGACAACAACTTGACTTATATGTGTGCCAAAGGCCAATCCGTTATTACTCAGGCGTTCCTAGCCCACTTAAGAATCCCCAAAATACTAACATGGATATATTTAGAGAAAATACAGAAGATATTTATGCTGGAATAGAATGGCCTGCGGGCTCATTAGAAGTAAAAAAAATAATTCATCAGTTAAAGGAATTAGGAGCCGAAAATAAAATTCGTTTTCCAAAGTCAAGTGCAATTGGTATAAAACCTGTTTCAGAAGAGGGAAGTAAAAGACTTATAAGGCAAGCTATTAAGTTTGCTATTAAAAATAATAAAAAATCAGTAACCTTGGTGCACAAAGGAAATATTATGAAATTTACTGAAGGTAGCTTCAAAGATTGGGGATACGAGCTTGCTAAACAGGAATTTGGTGCCGTTAAAAATGAAGCGGGTTTTTACACAATAAATAATGAAATAATTATTAAAGACTGCATTGCAGATGCATTCTTACAAGAAATACTGATTAGGCCGGAAGAATATGATGTTATCGCTACATTAAATTTAAATGGAGACTATATTTCAGATTCACTAGCTGCCCAAGTTGGAGGAATCGGGATTTCTCCTGGCGCTAATTTCTCTGACACAACAGCTGTTTTCGAAGCTACGCATGGAACTGCTCCTTCTATAGCCGGGAAAAACATAGCAAACCCTAGCTCACTAATATTGTCTGCACAAATGATGCTAGAACATATTGGTTGGACAGAGTCAGCATCCACACTAGATACTGCTTTTGCAAAAACATTAAAGGAAAATAAGGTAACTCATGACTTTTCTTCTCAGCTTAAAAATTGCAAACCTCTAACTACAAATGAATTCGCAAATGCTTTAATTGCAAATATGTAAAAAAGATTCTTTAAAAAAAACTTTTTAACTTGTCAGCTTAATCAGCTGGCTGAATATTTGAAGCCTGTTTGCCTTTAGGTCCTTCTGTTACTTCGAAAGATACACGAGCACCTTCCTTTAAACTTTTATATCCCTCGTCAACAATTGCTGAAAAATGTGCAAATAAATCATCGCCACCATCATCAGGAGTGATAAAACCAAAACCTTTTGAATCATTAAACCATTTAACTGTTCCTGTTGCCATTTCAATACATCCTTTTAAATTATTTCAAAATGAAAAAAAAGGTTCCTTAAGAACCTTTTTTAACTAGTCAACTTAGTCAGCTGGCTGAATATTTGAAGCCTGTTTGCCTTTAGGACCATCAGTTACTTCGAAAGAGACTTTAGCCCCTTCTTTTAAACTTTTATATCCCTCATCAACAATAGACGAAAAGTGTGCAAATAAATCATCACCACCATCATCGGGAGTGATAAAACCAAAACCTTTTGAATCATTAAACCATTTAACTGTTCCTGTA
>MDSY01111586.1_pt1 | contig 18697 bp, 17 predicted proteins | sample 811131 | NCBI WGS metagenome assembly MDSY01 (sample SAMN05326643, study PRJNA326480) | marine metagenome | isolation source: seawater | place: Atlantic Ocean: South West | collected 2010
ATAGAAGCTTTAACAGATAAATAAAATGAAAAGATTATTTGATAAAGATACATGGCAAGAAATTTTTGGATCTATCCAAAAAAATAAGGTTAGAACTGTCATAACTATGATAGGAGTATTGTGGGGTATTTTCATTTATATCACCTTGGCTGGTTCTTCAAAAGGACTAGATAATGGGTTTGAAAGAGCTTTTCAGTCTATCGCATCTAATAGTATTTTTGTCTGGGCTCAGTACACGAGTATTCCATATGCAGGGTATAAATCTGAAAGGGCAATTCAATTGAAATTAGGAGATGCCGAAATTATAAAAAAAAGAGTGAAGGGGATTAAGTTTATTGCACCTAGACAAGTAGCTGGTGTTTTTGGATCTGCTGGAGGAAATATAGTAAGAGGAAATAAAACTGGAACCTATGCTATTTATGGTGAATTTCCTGAATATATTAAAATAGCTACTGCAAAAATTTTCGATGGAGGAAGATTTATAAATAATTCAGATATAGAAAAAGAAAGAAAAGTATGTGTTATTGGTGAAAGAACTCTGGCAGAACTTTTTGAGCAAGGGGAGGATCCAATTGGCAAATTTATTAGTATTAATAAATTAAACTTTAGAGTGGTTGGAGTCCACAAGTTCGTTCAAGGCGGTGGTTTTGGAGATGACGGAGATATTTATATTCCCTTTGCAACTTTTAAAAAGATATTTAATACTGGAGACAAGGTCAGTTTTTTTATGGTTTCAGCGGATGAAAACATCAGTGGATTGGAAGTAGAAAAAGATATTAAATCAACTTTAAAGCAAATCCATAAAATTCATCCAGATGATGATCGTGCAATAGGGGGTTTTAATCTTGGTGAAGTTTTTAGAAAAACTATGAATTTTGCTAATGGGCTTACTTTTTTATCTCTTGTCGTTGGAATTGCAACCATTTTAGCTGGGGTTATTGGAATTGGAAATATATTATTAATATCAGTTAAAGAAAGAACAAAAGAAATTGGCATTAGAAGAGCATTAGGGGCTACTCCCTCTGAAGTAAGATCTCAAATTATATTAGAATCAGTTTTCTTAACTGTCCTAGCTGGAGTTATTGGTATTATTTTAGGAGCATTAGTTCTTTATGGTATAAATGCTGCAACTGAAAGTATGACAGATTTCCCATATACTAACCCAACAGTGCCTATACCTTATGTCTTAGGAGCATTGGCACTTATGATAACTTTGGGAACATTGATAGGCTTGATACCTGCTCAAAAAGCGGTTAGCGTTAAACCAATTGACGCATTAAGAGAAGAATAAATAATAATTAATTAATATGAAATATTTAAAATATATTGGAATTACATTACTAATTGGAGGGATTTTATTTGCTAGTGCCTTTTTTATAAAATCTAACAGCAAATCCTCTATTGTGTACGATACACAAACTTTAATAACAACAACTATAGAGGAGAAAATTGTGGCTACAGGAAAAGTTTTACCTGAAGATGAGGTTAATATAGTGCCACAAATAGCCGGTATTATTCAGGAAATATATGTTGAGGAAGGAGATGAGATTTTAGCAGGAGATTTGATTGCTAGAATAAAAGTTGTTCCAAACGAACAGACTCTTAACAGTGCAGAGGGAAGAGTAAAAAACGCTGAAATTATAATGAAAAATTCAAAAATTGAGTTTCAAAGAAATCAAGCTTTATTTAAAAAAGAAATTATTTCGGAACAAGAATTTAACTCTTCAGAGTTAAGGTATAGTCAAGACATGCAAAATTTATCCAATGCAAAGAGTGACCTTCAAATAATAAAGTTAGGTTCTTCGGGGGGATCTTCCATTACAAATACAAATGTTAGAGCGACAGTTTCGGGAACGGTATTAGAAATTCCTATTAAGGAAGGAGATCAAGTAATTCAAGCTAATACATTTAATGCAGGAAGTACAATAGCCACTATTGCGGATCTTAATAAAATGATATTTGAGGGACAAGTTGATGAAGGGGAAGTAGGTAAATTGTCCGTTAATATGCCACTAATAGTAACTCTTGGGGCTATTGAGAATAAAGAATATAAAGCTAAACTGAGGTTAATTGCCCCTAAAGGAACAGAAGTTGCGGGCGCAATTCAATTTAAAATTGAAGGAGAAGTCTATTTAGATGATGAATATGTGGTCAGAGCTGGATACAGTGCGAATGCTTCTATTGTCACTGATAAGAAAGAAGGTGTTTTAGCAATTAGTGAAGCTTTATTACAATACGATTCAAAAACTAAAATTCCTTTTGTTGAGATAGAAACTACCAGTCAGAAATTTATTAGAAAAAATGTTAAACTTGGTATTTCAGATGGAGTTAATGCAGAATTAATAAGTGGAGTTAAAAAAATAGACAAGATTAAAGTTTGGAATAAAACAGAACCAATAAAAAGAGGCGAAGTAGAAAGTGAAGATGATGCAACAACTTCTTTTGATTAAACAGAGAGAAATTATGAAATTTTTAAAGTATTTATTTATATTAATCGTTCCCAATATTTTATTAGCTCAAAAATCATGGACTCTTAAGGAGTGTGTAAATAGAGCAATCGAAATGAATATTTCAATCAAACAGTCTCAATTAGATTACGCTGGTTCAGAAATTAATAAACAAGGAGCAATTGGAAGTTTTCTGCCAAATATCAATATTGGCAGTAATCACTCTTGGAATATTGGATTAAATCAAAATATTACAACTGGATTATTAGAAAATGTAACCACTCAGTTTACCTCAATGAACTTAAATATGAATATTAATGTATATGGTGGTCTTCAAAATGTAAAAAGGTTACATAGAGCAAACCTTTCTATCTTGGCTAGTCAATATCAGCTAGAGGACATGACCGAAAACGTAGCACTATTGGTCGCTAATTCATATCTCCAAATTTTATTTAGTAAAGAATCTCTTTCTGTTCAAAAATTACAATTAGACATTACTATTAAGGAATTGAAAAGAATAAAGGAGTTAGTTGATTCTGGGGTTGTTCCAAAAGGGGATTTATATGAAATTGAAGCAAATCTAGCTTCCCAAGAAAAAAACTTAGTAGATGCACAAAACAGTTATTACATATCAAAAATTTCTTTGGCTCAATTGTTATTAATTGATGATTTTGAAAATTTTGAGATTGCTAATGAAACTTATGACATTCCAATTTCTGATGTAATGAGTAAAACGCCAGAAGAGATTTTTAGTTATGCCGTAAATAATAAAACAGAGATAAAAGTTTTTGAAACCAACTTAGAGATTGCTAAAAAAGATTTAGAAATATCAAAAGCTTTATTAAAGCCGAGTCTGTCGGCATTTTACTCTTATAGCTCTAGGATAGGTTACTCTGATAGATTCGTGCCAACCGACGAAATTGTGTTTACACCAATTGGAGTTGTTGAAGGATCGGGCGAAAGAGTTTTGGCTCCTTATACAAAAATGGCAACTGCAAATCCACAATCTTTCTCAAAACAATTTGATTTAAATGCTGGACAAAATTTTGGGTTTAGTCTTTCTATTCCCATTTTAAATAGTCTATCTAGAAGGTCGAATGTTAATCAAACAAAGATTAATATTTTAAGAACTGAAAATTCTTTAGAACAAAAAAAATTAGATTTAGAAAATACAGTAAATCAATCATTTAACGATGCAAAGGGAGCAAACAAAGCTTACGTAGCATCCCTAAAACTAGTTGATGCGAGAGAACTTGCCTTTGAATATGCTCAAAATAAATTTCAAGTTGGAGCTATGAATTCTTTTGACTTTACCCAAGCTAAACAAAGATATGAGTTAGCACAATCAGAGCTTATAAGAACAAAATATGATTATATTTTCAAGTTAAAAGTTTTAGAATTTTATTTTGGAGTTCCAATTACCGTAAAGTAGTTTTACCATGTCTTATATTTTAAATATTGAATCTTCAACAACAAACTGTTCAATCTCACTTTCTTTAAATGGTGAGTTAATTTTTCTTAAAGAGAAAAATGACGAAAAATATTCTCATTCAACTAACCTTCATTCTTTTATTAAAGAATCTCTAAAAGAGTCTCATGTTTCAATAACAAAATTGTCAGCTATAGCAGTTAGCAAAGGGCCAGGATCCTACACAGGGCTAAGAATAGGTGTTTCAGCGGCTAAGGGATTGTGTTATGCCTTAGATATACCATTAATATCTGTTTCTACTCTTCTTGTTTTAGCTAAGCAAATTAAACTTAATGAGTCGGGTTTAATTGTCCCAGTTTTGGATGCGAGAAGAGATGAGGTGTACTCAGCAGTTTTTGATTCGAACTTTAATATGGTTAGAAAAGTTAATCCAGAAATTATTGAAGAGAATTCTTTTGATAAATATATTCCAGAAAATAAATTGTTTTTTATAGGAAATGGTCAGAAAAAATGTGAAAGATTAATTAAAAAAAATTCTAATTTAATTTTCTCTAGTAACAATACTTTTCCATCTGCTAAAGAAATGGCCTTTTTATCTTATCAAAAATTCAATAGTTCAGTTTTTGAAGATATTGCATATTTTGAGCCTGATTATTTGAAAGAATTTATTTCAGGATAGTTTTAATAATTATCCATTTATCGCATTTACATTAGATATCATTCCCGGAAGCATTTCCTTAAGCATATTTTCAATTCCACTTTTTAGAGTAACTGTAGACGAGGGGCATCCACTACAAGCACCTTGTAAAATTACATTTACATTTTTAGTTTCTTGGTCATAAGATTGAAACACAATATTTCCTCCGTCTGCTGCAACCGCTGGTTTGACATGTTTTTCAATAATATCAATAATTTCTTTAGAAACATCATCTATTTTTTCAAAATCAACTTCAACAACATCAGTATTATCTTTAATAAGATCTTCATGAATCAAGGTATTATTATCTTGTATATAAGATCTGATAAACTCTCTTACATCCATCGTATTTTCCTCCCAATTAGAATCAGAATTTTGGGTAACGGAAATAAAATTAAAATCTAAAAAAACTTCTTTTACAAAAGGAAAAGTAAATAAGGACTTTGCTATAGGAGCATTTTGAGTTTCATTAACATTTTTAAATTCATAAACTCCTTTGACTATTTTTCTGTTTACAACAAACTTCATTACATTCGGGTTAGGAGTACTTTCTGCATAAACTGTTGTAGGAGAATTTTTATTCTGCTCTATTTGAGTAACTAAACCACCTTCATTAAGAAAATCCTGCATTTGCTTACAGAGTTCATTTTGAACATCTTTCCAATCAAGGATATTTAATTTTTCAATATAAACAGATCGTTTATTTAACACCACTTTTTTAACAAATGGGAGGTAAAAAATTTGTTGAATTAAAGGAAATTGTTTTGTTTCTTCAATTTTTTCAAATTCAATTCTTTTTTCCGACAAAAAATTATTTGAATAAAACTCAAGCTCTTCTTCTCTACTAGTTTCTTTAAATTTAATAATATGTTTTTCCATTTATACTTTGTTGACTGTAAATTTATTATTTAAAATCTTATTGAGTGACATGGGCGATCCATTGCAATAAAATAAATATTTAAGCTCTAAAGAACTGTTTTCTATTTGATTTTTTTTTAGTATTCTTTTGGTTTGTAATGCGACTGCTTTTCCATTATCAATTATTTTAATGGTATTTGGAATTATAGATTTTATAGTATTTATTAAAATAGGATAATGAGTGCATCCTAGAACCAAATAATCTATTTTTTTTTCAATCATTGGTGTTAAATATTTTTTTAAAATTTCTTCAATTTTTTCACCATGAAAAATTCCTTTTTCAATTAATTCTACAAGACCTTCTGCATTTTTTTCAATAATATTAACATTTAAGGAATTAGCATTAGATGTTTTACTGAATACTACGCTAGATAAGGTTCCCTCTGTCGCTAAAACTCCAATCAAACCACTTTTAGTCTTAATTGCTGCAGGCTTAATAGCTGGTTCAACGCCTATGAAAGGAATATTAAAGTTAGCTCTTAGTTTTTTTATACTGTTTGTAGTAGCAGTATTGCAAGCAACTACTATAATTTTACATCCCTTATTAATTAAAAACTCTGTGTTTTTGAAACTTAATTTTTCAATTTCAATTTTAGATTTATTTCCGTAGGGTGAGTTTAGATTATCTGAATAATAAATTATGCTTTCATTGGGTAATAGATTTTTTATAGAATTTAGAATAGTTATTCCTCCAATTCCTGAGTCAAATATTCCTATAGGAGAGTTATACATTAAACAAAAGTAAAAAAAAACTACCTAAAGAGATTTAGGTAGTTTAAGAGTTTAAAAAAGTATTATTAAAATCCTAATTCTACTTTTACTTCAGCCATTAAATCTTTACCGTTAGCTAAGATTAAGCTTCCTCCGTCAGTTGCATCAATTACGTAGTCAAAACCTTGCTCCTTTGCAATTTTTTGAATTGCGGCTTTGGCTTTATCAATAAGTGGCTTTAATAAGTCTGCTTGTTTCTTTTGTATGTCTTGTTGAGCAGTTTGTCGATACTGTTGAATATTTTGCTCCATTCCTTGTAATTCTTTAGCGCGAGCTTGATTGGTAACTTCCGTTTGGTTTTGCTGATCCGCTCCGTAAGTTTGAAGTTTAGTTTGGTATTCTTTCATTGAAGCTTCAATTTCAGTAGCATAAGTTTTTTGAAGTTTTTCAAGCTGAGCTTGAGCTTCTTTTACTTCTGGCATTTCACTAATTAATGCTTGAGAATTAATGTGAGCAACTTTACTTTGTGCAGTCATTGAAACTACAGTAAATAAAAATAAAATAATACTTGATAATGTTTTAAAAGTTTTCATTTTTTAACTTTTTTTAGGGTTATTTTTCTTTTTTCTTAATTCTAAAAGACTATCTCTTCTTTCTTGATAGGCTTTTCTTTTTTCATCTCTTTGCTTTAAAAGTAACTCTCTCTTAGCTTTTACTTCTTTAGCTTTTTTGGCTTTATTTTCTTCTAATAACTTCTTTTTAGCTTCATACTCGGGATTTGTTTTTTCATCTTCAAATTCGAGCTTAAGTTTTTCAAGTTTTTCAGTTTTTAAAATACTTTTTAAAACCAGCTCGCTAATATCGTATTTTTTTTCGGAATAAAACATAATTGCATCAGCAGATTGGTCAAAATTTTATCAAACTTTTTTTGCTTTGATATTGTTTCAACTACATTTAAGACTTGGTCTTGTATTGGCCTAATTAGCAATAATTCTTGTGTTACCCAATCTCCATTTACTCCAAAACGTTTTATTTGGTAGTTATTTAATTGTTTCTCTTCAAATTCAATTTCAGATTCTCTATCTTGAATTATATCAAATGTAAGTAAAGGTCTTTCAATTTCTAAACTATCTCTTAGCACTTTTATTTCCGTTTTTATTAATTCAATTTCATTTTTCCATTTTCCTATTTTTTCTTCCAACTGTTGATTAGCAGTTTTATAATCTTCCATTTTAGACAAAATATATTCCATATTTATATATCCAACTCTTTCCGCTTTTTGAGAAAAGGAAATATTTATACTCAATAAGCTTATTATAATTAAATATGGAACAGCTAGTTTATGCATGTTTATTTACATTGTATAACGAAAAAACTCTAAAATTGTTGTCCAATAACAAAGTGAGTTTCCCATCCATGAGAGACAAGATCATCATCGTATTGACTATCTAATCCATAGCCAAAGTCAATTCCTAATAATCCGAATGCTGGCATGAATATTCTAACTCCAAGTCCAAGAGATCTTTTTCCATAAAACGGATTAAATTCTCTAAAACTGTCAAACCCGTCTCCAGATTCAAAAAATGTAAGAGCAAATATAGATGCTGATGGTTTAAGAGTGATAGGATATCTCAGTTCAATTGAAAATTTATTGTAAATAGTTGATCCGTCTTGACTTGATAAAGATTGATTTGGATATCCTCTAAGTGGAATAGTTTCTCTACCATCCATAGCATACTGTGACATTCCATCACCACCTAAAAAAAATCTGTCAAAAGGAATAATTCCTCTGTCATTGTTGTAAGCTCCTAAGAAACCAAATTCAGCGTGTGTTTTTAAAACAAATTTATCAATTATTTTAGTATACCAACTACCTTTGAATTTAACTTTATAGAATTCCAGCCATTTATATTTTTCTTGATCAATTTTCGGCTGATCAGGGGAACCATCATCATTTTGATATTCCGCTTGATTTTTTAAATCAGCATAATCTACATTGTTAAATAAAGAATAAGGTAAAGTAAACTTACCACTCAACTCAAATGTAGATCCTCCGACAGGAAATACTGGATTTATAAATGTATTGTTTCTTGACAGACTAGCAGTGTAGGCAATGTTATTAGACCTACCATCTCCAAAAGTGAATAAACCAGTATAATAATTATTTAAGTTATAATACTGATAGCTAAGTGCTTGCGAGAAAGTGAAATAATCATCTGGCACCCTCAATCTCTTTGCTATACCAATAGAAGCTCCAGAGATTTCAAAAGACTGATTTTTATTAGCTAAGCCAGTCAAGTAGTCATATCTATATTGCTTAGTTTTGGAAATCGAAAAAGAAAATTGAGTAGGTTGTTTTCCTCCTAGCCAAGGTTCTGCAAAAGAGAAACTTTGAGTACTGTAAAATCTGTTAGCCTGTAAACGTAGTGAAAGACTTTGTCCATCTCCCATAGGCACAGGCTTATATGCGGATTTATCTTTTAATCCTCTAACTGAAAAATTATTAAATGACAAACCTAGAGTTCCAATAAATCCACCTCCTCCATATCCACCTTGTAGTTCAACTTGACTCGCTCCTTTTTCAACTAGTCCATATTGAATATCAACTGTTCCGTTATTTGGATCTACATTTTTAAAATCAGGGCTAATTTGTTCTGGGTCGAAAAATCCCATTTGTCCCAGTTCTCTTACCGTTCTTACAACTTTATCCTTGCTGTATAGATCTCCTGGTTTAGTTCTTAATTCTCTATAAATAACGTGGTCATTTGTACGGGTGTTACCTACTACACTAATTTTATTAAAATAGGCAGGTTTCCCCTCAATAATTCTAATTTCAAAGTCTATTGTATCATTTTTTGCTGCAACCTCGACTGGGTTTATACTAGAAAATAAATAACCATTATTTTGATACAGATTTGTTAAATCTTGTCCATCAGGTTTTGTATTGTCCGCAATTCTCTTTTTTAATAAAACTCCATTATACGTGTCCCCTTTAAATAAACCAAGGACTCTAGATAATTGATTATCAGAATAAACGGTATTACCTAAATAAGAAATTTTACCGAAGTAATATTTATTTCCTTCTTCAATATTTAAATCTAGAGTTATGTTTTTATTATCTATTGTAACAGAATCTTTACTAATTCTGGCATCTCTATATCCTTTTTCTTTATAAAAATCTAAAATAGAAGTAAGATCTTCTTTGTAATCTTTTTCAATATACTTAGATTTTTTCCAGAACCTTCCTAAGAGTTTAGTCTTAGTATTTTTCATTTTCTTTTTAAGCTTTTTTGAATTAAAAATTTCGTTTCCTATAAAGTTAATTTCACTAACTTTAACTCTATCTCCTAAATCGACACGAATTAACATTTTACTGTAATTAATTTCTGTGGAATCAGGTTTTACATCAATTTGGACTTTGGTGTTTAAAAACCCATCTTTCTTATATTTATTTACAATATAATTTTTTGTAGTTTTTAAGAAGTTTTGAGTGATTTTTTTTCCTTTCTTAAGTTCAGTTTCAGAAACAATTGTTTCAACTTTCGATTTCTTTAAGCCTGTAATTTTATATTCAGATAGCGTAGGTAATTCTTCAATTACAATCTCTATACTAGCTTTATTTCCGTCGACATTTGTCAAGTAAAAATTTATATCGCTGAACAAATCAAGTTTCCATAATTTGCTAATTATAGCGCTAATTTGTTCTCCAGGAATCCTTACTTTTTGACCTTTTCTTAATCCTGTATAAGCTATAACGGTTTGCTCATTGAAACTGCTTAACCCCGTAACAGTAATTTCATCTAAAATATATTCATCTCCTTTTGTAAATGAAGTTTCTTGTGCGTAAACACAAAAACTAAACATTAAAAAGAAAATTAATGAATACTTTTTTAAAGTTTTAAAAAAAATTTCTTTCAATTTATTTTTGTTCACTAATTTTTCCAAATCTTCTTTCTCTTTTTTGATAACTAATAATTGCATTAAAAAAATCTTCTTTTCTAAAATCTGGCCAAAGTAAGTCAGAAAAGTAAAGTTCTGCATAGGCAATTTGCCAAAGTAAAAAATTACTAATTCTATATTCACCTCCAGTCCTGATCAAAAGATCAACATCTGGCAAATTTCGGGTGTAAAGATGCTCATTTATTATGTTTTCATCAATATTTTCTTGAGAAATTATGTTATTTTTAACTTTATCAGAAATAATTTTAATTGTATTAGTTAACTCTTGTCTAGAACCATAGCTAATTGCCAGAGTTAAAATCAATTTTTTGTTTTTGGAAGTTTTAAAAATAACTTCTTTAAGTTTTTCTTTTGATTTATTATTTAATGAATTCAAATCTCCAATTGTGCAAAGTTTGATGTCATTTTTGATTAAACTAGGCAATTCCTTTTCCAATGAATTTAATAGTAATTTCATTAAGGCATTAACTTCTAATTTGGGTCTTTTCCAATTTTCTTTTGAAAAAACATAAAGTGTTATTTGTTTTACTCCAATTTCAATAGCTCCGCTTATACAATCGCTCACAGATTTAGTGCCGTTTTTGTGACCAAAAACTCTTTTTTTACCAATTTTTTTTGCCCATCTTCCATTACCATCCATTATTATGGCAACATGATTAGGTATATTGGATTTTAATATTTTTTCTTTCAAATCAATTTAATTTGGGCAATAGCACGGTTCAAAACCAAATATGTAGGATAGAGTTAATCCAGTAAATACATACCAATCTTGACTTAGGTTACTTCCAAAAGCTTTTTGAGAATATATTTCCATTTCCTCATAACGAGGGTAACTACCATCTAAATTATCTGTAAATGTATGCTTTGCAGAGATTTCAAATCCTACTATTAAATCTCTTAAAGGTTTTATTTTATATCCAATTGTTATTGGGACTGCTAACGATGATGTCTCCCCGTATTTACGAGCTACATTTATTCCATTTGGATAGTGAAGTGCATTATGCCTTAAATAAACAATTCCTGTATGGATATATGGTGTCATTTGAAAGGAATCTTCAGTTAAATTAAATTCAAAAAAATTAAAGTCTATTCCTAAACCAAATTCTGCAGATATTTTATTTTTAAAACTTTTACCTCTTTCTTTTCTGTATGATGCACTTCCTGTCCAATTATCATTACTTCCTATGTTTGCATAGTTGAAATTAACTCTAGCAGCTATTCTGTTATTGAAGTTTTTCCTGTAAAAAACTCCAAATGCTGAATTTTTGGTTCCAAATTCAACTTTTTCACCATCGTATCTTCCTGGATCGATATATCTAGTTGGACCCACATCTCCAATATAATTTGTTCCACCAATAAAAATTCCAATCTCATTTTTTTGGGAAAAAGAATTAATAGAAATAAGTAGTATTAGGATATATAATTTTTTTTTAATCATAAATTAGAATACAAATATAAATATTTCAAATTCTAAAGAATTGGAAACGTTTTAATTTAGTTTTTAAATATTTCTTTTGTCTTCTCCCCACAAAAGTTTGTTTCTTAGAGTTTTATAGAAATTATCTTCAAATAAGTGGGCAATCATTATTTTGAAATTAGCCTTTTTAATAATTATGGATTTTTCGTTTTTTAACGAAATTATTCTAGAATCTAAAGAAAGCAGATGAAAATCTTCTCTTCCAGAAACTGACAATTCAATTTCTGTATTATCCGCAATAATAATAGGTCTAGCATTTAAATTGTGAGGAGCTATTGGGGTTAGTGCGAGAGTTTGACTTTGTGGACTCATTATTGGACCTCCACAGCTTAGGGAGTATCCTGTTGATCCAGTAGGTGTTGAGATAATTAACCCATCAGCCCAATAAGAATTTAAAAATTCACCATCTAAATTTGTTTTGATTTTAATCATGGAAGTCGTGTTTTTTCTTCCAACAGAAATTTCATTTAATGCGATTAAAAAATCATCTTTTTCTTTATCAATTTTAACTTCTAGCAATGTTCTTTCCTCGACCTTATACTCTCCTTTTATTATTTTTTCTAATTTAGGTTTTAGTAAATCTTGGTTTAGAGTAGCAAGAAAACCTAATCTTCCAGTATTAATTCCGATAATTGGAATTTCTAAATCTCTTACAAATGAAATGGACCTCAACAGAGTTCCGTCACCACCAATAGTTATCATTAAATCAAATGAGTTATCTAAATCTTTATGTTTTGAAAAAATGTTGTAATTAAATTTTAATTTAAAATCTTTTACTAGTTCTTTCTCAAATTGTTTTTCTAAAAAAAAATTAATTTTATATTTCTTGTTAAAACTAAAAAGTTCTAGTAAGATGGAATTAGAATGTTTTTCTGCATGCTGACTATAAATAGCGATTTTCATCTAAATAGAAATATATAATTGCAAATTAATTAAAAAAAAGAAAGAAACCACCACCTAAAAGTTTGTATTTTTGAAAAAAAAATAAATGGTTAAATTGAGTGTAAATATTAATAAGATAGCAACCTTAAGAAATGCTAGAGGTGGAAATAATCCAAACCTTCTTAAGATGGCAACTGACATTCAATCTTTTGGAGCAGACGGTATTACAATTCATCCTAGACCAGATCAAAGACACATAACATATAAAGATGCATTTGAGTTGCCGAAAGTAGTACATAAGGAGTTTAATATTGAAGGAAATCCTATAAAAAAATTTATTGATTTGGTCTGTAGTATTAAGCCAACTCAAGTTACACTTGTTCCAGATTCTGTAGATGCTATTACTTCTAATTCAGGTTGGAATACTATTAAAAATAAAGATTTTTTAAAAGATGTTATTTCTGATTTTAAAAGTAACGGAATAAGAACCTCGATTTTTGTAGATCCTCATCTTGAATTTATTGAAGGAGCAAAAGAAGTAGGTGCTGATAGAATAGAGTTATACACAGAATCATATGCTGATAATTATGAAAAAGGAAATTTAAAAGAAATACATAAATACGTAGAATCTTCTTTAATAGCTCATAAATTAGATTTAGGAATTAATGCTGGTCATGATTTGAATCTTAAAAATATTGAATATTTCGTTTCTAATATGCCATACTTACATGAAGTTTCAATAGGCCATGCTATCATTTCTGAATCTTTGTATTTGGGTATTGAAAATGTTGTGAATTTGTATTTACATAAAATGAATTATGCTTTTAAAAAGTAATGTCATTGGTAAAGGTTCTCAAACCTTGGTTATTTTACATGGTTTTTTAGGAATGTCTGATAATTGGAAATCATATGCCAAAAATATTAGTGCTTTTGGATTTGAAGTTCATTTAATTGACCAAAGAAATCACGGTAAAAGTTTTCATAGTAATGATTTCAGCTATGATTTGATGGCTAAGGACCTAAAGAATTATTTAGATTTCAATAAACTAAGAGATATCTCACTAATTGGTCATTCAATGGGAGGAAAAACAGCAATGCAATTTTCTTCACTTTTCCCCAGCTTAGTCAAAAAATTAGTTGTGGTAGACATTTTACCAATTCATTACAAAAGTAATTTTAATAGAATTTTAAATTCTTTAAAATCTATAGATTTAAACGTAATTGAGTCTAGAAAAGAAGCGAATGAAGTTTTAGAAAAAACCATTAAAGAAGAGAGTTTAAGAGGTTTTCTATTAAAAAACTTATTTCGTAATGCACATAAAAAACTTCAATTTAAATTTAATCTGAATGTTTTGTTTAATAAATTTAATGAAGTGGAGAGTGCTTTAAAAATACCTTTACCTTTTCATGGTGATACTTTGTTTATTAAAGGAGAAAATTCTAATTATATAAATGAATTAGATATGCTTAAAGCAAAAAAGAATTTCCCAAATTCTAATCTTGTTTCAATTATTAATTCTGGTCATTGGGTTCATGCAGAAAATCCAAATAAATTTTTAGAAGAGACAATTAAATTTTTAAAATATTAAAAGTTGGTCAACTTTGTAAAAAGACCTACTTTTACCGCCTAATTTTTAGATTTAAATATGAAAGTTTCACGTAATGATATCGATAAGCTTAATTCAGTTTTAAAAATTGAAATCGATAAAAAAGATTATGAATCAAATGTGGATAAAGTATTAGTAGATTACAAAAAAAGAGCTAATATTCCTGGATTTAGAAAAGGTCACACACCGATTGGTTTAATAAAAAAACAGTATGGTAATTCTATAAAGGTCGATGAAGTAAATAAATTAATGCAGAAAGGTTTAAACGATTTTCTAACATCTAAAAAACTTGCTATTTTAGGTAATCCTATACCCAAGGAAGGCATAGAAATTGATTGGAATTCAGATCAAATGTCTTTTGAATTTGAAATTGGTCTTTCCCCTGAATTCGAAGTGTCTCTTAAGAATAAAAAAGCAATTGAATCTTTTGAAATTGAAGCAGATGCTAAAATGATAAATGGTCAAATTGAAAATATTCAAAGTCAATACGGAAAACTTGTTTCCAAGGCTGTAGTGAAAGATGGTTTTGAACTTAATGCGAATTTTGTAAATACGGAATTCAACATTGACAATACAAGTACTTTTCAATTGAAAAGTATTAAAGGAAAATCTAATAAAGATTCTATTAAAAAGATGAAAATTGGTGATGTTATTAACTTAAAAACAAGCGGATTATTTAAAGAAGATTCCGAACTCGCTTCTCATCTAAAATTAAATGACGATAATAAAGATGTAGTTAATAGTATAAATATTAATTTAAAGGAAATAAACGAGAAGATTCCTGCAGATTTAGATCAGGAATTATTTGATAAATTATTTGGAAAGGACACCCTTAAATCAGTGACTGATTTAAAGAAAAAACTTAAGTCTGATGCGGAAAAAAACTTCGTAAATCAATCAGATCAAAAACTGTTAAATGATGTGACAGAATATTTAATTGGGAATACTAAATTTAATTTGCCTGAAACATTTTTGAAAAAATGGATGCAAACAGCAGGTGAAAATAAATTAAGCAAAGAAGAAGCGGAAGCGGAATACGAAAAATCTGAAAAAGGATTAAGATATCAATTGATTGAATCTAAAATAATAGAGATGAATAAAATTAAAATTGATTCAGATCAAATTAAAAATTTCTCAAAAGACTTAATTAAAGCTCAAATGATGCAGTACGGCCAAGCTAACCCTGAAGAAAAAGAGTTGGAGTCAATATCTCAACGTATACTTTCAAACAAGGAAGAAGTAAAAAGAATTTCAGATCAACTTTTAAGTCAGAAATTAATTACACTATTTAAGTCGGAGTTAAAGTTTAAAATAAACAAAGTTTCCTACGAGAAATTTATTGAAATGGCTTATAGCAAAAATTAATTAACTTTATAATAATAATTGATAATATAAATATGGATTACGCTAAAGAATTTAAAAAATACTCTATTAAACATCACGGGATTAACTCATTATATTATGACAAGTTAGTTGGAAGCATGACTCCTTATATAATAGAAGAAAGACAATTAAATGTAGCTCAGATGGATGTTTTTTCTAGACTTATGATGGATAGAATTATTTTTCTAGGGACTGCTATTAATGATTCAATAGCAAATATTATTCAGGCTCAATTACTTTTTTTAGAGAGCACGGATAAAGATAAAGACATTCAGATTTATATAAATTCCCCTGGCGGATCAGTATATGCAGGTCTAGGAATTTACGATACTATGCAATTTATAAATCCTCAAGTTGCCACTATTTGTACTGGTATTGCAGCATCTATGGCAGCAGTTTTATTATGTGCAGGAGAGAAAGGAAAAAGATCTGGACTAAAACATTCTAGAGTCATGATTCATCAACCATTAGGTGGCGCACAAGGTCAAGCTTCTGATATTGAAATTACTGCTAGAGAAATAGGAAAATTAAAGAAAGAGTTATATGAAATAATTGCTAAACATTCTGGACAAAAATATGATAAGGTTCATAGTGATAGTGATAGAGATTACTGGATGAAGTCCCAAGAAGCTAAAAAGTATGGAATGATTGATGAGGTTTTAATTAAAAAGTAATTTTATGGCTGAGAAAGATTTAATCTGTTCTTTTTGTGGATTAAGCAAAGTACAAACCAACTTACTTGTTGCAGGCCAAGATGCTCATATTTGCGATAGCTGTATTGAGCAAGCTTACGGAATTATTATCGAAGAATCAAAAAGAGAGGAATCTATCCCAAAAAAAGAAGAATTAAAAGTCGCTAAACCTAAAGAAATAAAACTTTTTTTGGATGATTATGTAATTGGACAGGAGCAAACCAAAAAGGTATTATCTGTTGCTGTTTATAATCATTATAAGAGATTACATCAGAAAAAATCAGAAAATGATATTGAAATTGAAAAAAGTAATGTTTTAATTGCTGGTGAGACAGGAACTGGAAAAACTTTGATTGCTAAGACAATTGCGAAAATGCTAGACGTTCCTTTAGCAATTGTTGATGCTACAGTTTTGACTGAGGCTGGATATGTTGGAGAAGATGTCGAAACAATTTTAACACGATTATTACAAGCTTCTGATTATGATCAAGATAAAGCACAAAGAGGGATTGTATTTATTGATGAAATTGACAAAATTGCCAGAAAAAGTGATAACCCCTCAATTACAAGAGATGTTTCTGGGGAAGGTGTTCAGCAAGCTTTATTAAAACTATTGGAAGGAACTATTGTAAATGTTCCGCCAAAGGGAGGAAGAAAGCATCCGGATCAAAAATTTATTGAGTTAGATACACAAAATATATTGTTTATAGCTGGGGGAGCTTTTGATGGAATTGAGAGAATTATCTCCAAAAGATTAAATATGCAAGTGGTTGGTTACAAAAACGCTTCAGAAATCAAGTCTAATGATTCTAAAAATCTATTAAGTTATATTTCTCCAAAGGATCTTAAAGATTTTGGTCTAATTCCAGAAATTCTTGGGAGGTTGCCTGTCTTAACTCATATGAATAGTCTAGACAAGAAAGCTTTAAGATCAATTTTAACTGATCCAAAAAATGCTATTATCAAACAGTATGAAAAACTTTTTGAAATGGATGAAATTAAAATTTCATTTAGTGATGAAGGGTTAGATTACATTGTTGAAAAAGCATTAGAATATGAACTTGGTGCAAGAGGTTTGAGATCTATATGTGAGATAGTTCTCAATGATGCAATGTTCGAATTGCCTGGATCTAAAAGAAAAAATTTAAATGTAGATAAATCTTATATTTCTAACAAGTTATCTAATTCCAAACTCAACGTTTTGAAAGCAGCTTCTTAAATCAATTTTAATAATTCTTCAATTAACTTTCTATCATTACACAGTCTTGGTATTTTGTTTTGTCCTCCTAATTTTTTCTTAGCCTTTAACCAATCATAGAACAGGTTTTTTCTAGCTATAATAATTTCAACTTCAGACATTGCAATATCTTTGAATCTTTTTGATTTATAATCGGAGTTTGTCTTCTGTAAATGCATATCCAAATCCTTTTTAAATCCTTTTAAATTTTTTGGAGGAATTTTAAACTCAATAATCCACTGATGGTATCCTGACTTTTTATTATTCATAAAAAAGGGAGCAACTGTATATTCAACAACATTTAATTTATAATCTAATAATGTTTTTTCAAGGGCTTTTTCTGCATTTTCAATTATTAATTCCTCACCAAATGCATTTATAAAATTTTTGGTTCTTCCTGATATTTTTACTCTAAAAGGATTAAGTGAAGTAAATTTAATTGTATCTCCTATTTTATATCTCCAAAGCCCTGAATTAGTAGAAATAATCATGGCATAATTAACCTCTTTTCTAACTTGAGATAAGTTTATAATTTTTTGATCAAGTATAGTGGAATTATCCATTTCCATAAATTCGTAGTAAATTCCGTAATCTAACATTAGCAAAAGTTCATCGGAATCATTGGAATCTTGTAAAGCAAAAAATCCTTCAGAAGCATTATATGTTTCATAAAAATGTGTATTACTAGAAAGAATATTTTTAAATTCTTGTTTATAAGGACTGAAATTAACTCCACCATGAAAATATACTTCTAGGTTGCTCCAAACTTCTGATATATTTGTTTTTTTAGTTTGGACCAATACATTATTTAATAAAGTTAGCATCCAAGAAGGAACACCAGCTAAGCTTGTTACATTTTCATTAACGGTATTTTTAATGATAGCCTCAATTTTGTCATCCCACTTATCCATTAGAGAAATTTCATTATTGGGTGTACTTATCATCTCTGCCCAAATAGGTAAATTGTCTATTAAAATAGCTGATAAATCTCCAAAGAAATGATTGTTGCTTTCATATAATTTTTTACTTCCACCAAGCCTTAAAGATTTTCCAGAAAATAAATTTGAGTTTATGTTGTTGTTAATATATAGACATAGCGCATCTTTTCCTGCTTGAAAGTGACACTTTTCTAATGTGTCGCTACTTACAGGAATATATTTACTGACTGAATTGGTAGTGCCACTTGATTGGGCAAACCATTTTATTGGTTCACTCCAAAAAATATTTTGTTCCCCTTTTATTGATCTTTCAATTAGG
>MDSY01058882.1_pt1 | contig 18696 bp, 11 predicted proteins | sample 811131 | NCBI WGS metagenome assembly MDSY01 (sample SAMN05326643, study PRJNA326480) | marine metagenome | isolation source: seawater | place: Atlantic Ocean: South West | collected 2010
ACCTGGAGTTACGAGCATATTAATATCGTAATCATCAGGATTAGATATGGCATTTATCGCTCTTTTGAAAGCAATTGAACCACTAGCAGTTGTTGATGACATATCAAATCCCATACTATTTGTAGATGAGATTGATGTTCCTGTAGCTTTTGAAGCAGCTGGATTAATACCATCAAAACCGTGTTGCATTGGAACAGAAAACTTTAACTGTTCAACTGATTGTGATATTGTCAAAGTTTGTGTGTTTATAGCAAAATTGGTTTTATTTGAGTATTCAAATGATGTAGTATCACCATATCCAAACATATTCTCCAAAGCGAAATCAACATTACTACCAGCCGTTTCACCACTTGAAATTGGTGCTAAATAAGCATAGTTTGTAGTTACTTCACTATTAGGATAATCAGGATGTAATTTAATACCATAAGGAAGATACTCTTTGTATGTTCCAGTATTACTATTATCACCATCACTGGTTTGTGTTAATCCAAATGAAGCTGTTGGTACAACGTTTGTAGAAACAATAGGATCTAATACAGCAGCGTGACCCATAGGTTGTAAGTTAGTATTACTTCTAAATACATCCTCTTTGTAATCACCAACTCTGATATATTGAGACATATTAGGATAATCACCATATGTGGTAATCTCACCATTGTTATTTACAGTTTGAAACATATCACCAATTACTTTTACTATGTAATTAGATGAATCAGGATCCATATTAAGTCCAGTATAGCTTTCTATTGGTGCGGCATCACCTGTTCGATATACAGCCAAACCAAATTGTGCATAACTTGGACTTGAATTAGAACCTTGCGGTCTCTTAACATCTCTAATCACAACATAAAACTGATTAGTATCATTTCCATCTGCTCTTGTGTAAATTCTAAACAGATTTGTACCACTACCACCGATTAATTGTGAATTAATAAAAGGTGTTCTAGCTGAAGAAGCGTCTGAATTACCTGTAATTGTAGTAATATAATTACCATTAGATGTATCAACTGTTTCTGTTCCACCAGCAAAATTAAAGGTTGCATCTTCAGTAAACAATCTACCTGCAGTTATACCCTCAGAAGCTATCATACCTGCGGCAAATGAAGCACTTACAGAGCTTTCAAAAAACTTATACATATATCCTGGAGCTTCTGTACTACCAATTGATTGTGCTTTAGGATCTGAAGGAACTTGCCTTAAAATGTAATCACCAGATACAGCATCATTCTCTCCAGTAGCAGAACCTTTAGTTATTATTGAAAGATTTGTTAAACTGGCAGTTGCGTTAGCACCAGCTAATTCTAATGTAAAATTACTAGCGCTTGTAGCACCTTTGATAGAACCACTTAGAGCACCCGTTCCATTACTATTATTGATTGCTGGTAAAAATGAAGCTACAACTAATTTTCCATTCTCACCATAGTTCGCTGACGAACCACTAATAAGTAGATTGAATCCACCTACGGAATAACCGCCGATATATCCAACTCTTACTATTGTTACAGTTCCTGCGGAACGTAAATATTCTTTTACAGTATAAGGTGTATAGTAATCACTATTATAAGATCCAAATACCTGTTCAAATTGCTCAAAACTTCTAACTATCGTAGGTACAAATGAAGGACCTTTTGCAGTAGGTCCGACAATAGCAGCTCCAATCTCAGAAATCCCTTGCGGTAGAAAAGATAAATCTTTCTCACGAGTAAATACACCAGGACTGACTATTCTCTCTGCCATGTGTTTTCTCCTTAAAGGGTTTAAAAATTATTGAAATTTATTATATATAAATATAAGCTAAAAATCTCAAAACACAACCGATTGGTAAGTTTTTTTACTCTTCGGCTTTTATTTCTTGAGTTTCTTGAGGAGGCGATGGTGTAAAAACACCTGTTTGTGGATTCAATTGACCAGCTCCATATTTTTCATTCAATTGTGCTACTAACTCACGTTCTTTTTCTTGAGCTTCAACATAATCGGCTTGCAATTGTAATTCATTTTCTTCAATCTTTTCTGCTCGTTGGGTATTTACAAGCTTCTGTACTGAAACCTGCCCCATTAAAAGTTGAATGTCTTGGTATTTTTTACTTAAATCACTAAGAGATTGTAACTCTTCCTCTGTAAACTTAATTTCACTCATTATTTACTCCTATTACTTTCATATTAATATATATCAGATAAATATCTGAAAATCTATTTTTTTAACCATTCGGCCATCTAATCTTATCTTTATCAGGCCAATTATCAATATTTGTTATACCACCTCTAAATTTATTAGGGTGTCTTTCATTTTCCATTGATGGACTGTGAAATCCAAACTGTCCATCCCACTTATCACCACGCTTTTCATTAGCCTCAAAAGAGAAATCAGCTGCTAACTCTTCAGGTGCAAATTTTATTCCGTTTTCCTCTAAATATTTTCTATTAATTCTACATATAGCGTCATCATCTGATGGATATAAGTCCATAACATCATCTTTCTGTATAAAGTCTAACATTTTTTTACTTATTAAACTAAATCCAGCATTTCCAACATTATTTTCTTCATACCACCACGGTGCACCTATATAATCATAATTTAAAAACTCATCTTTCCAAGCTTTTGGATTTAAAATAAAACCATCAAATTCTATATGTAAAATATACTTAGTTTTGATATATGAATTCATTTTCTTCCACATAAAATGTATAACATCAAAATTAGATTGACAATGTGGTATTTTTACTATATCATCATTATCTTTATCCATAGATGTAAAAAATTTAACATCTCCAAATTTGGCATATATAGTAGAAATATTGACAGCTCTTAAAGCTCTTTCATAATCTATACAATCCACTATTACCAATGTAACATCTTTTAAATCAAGCTTTTCTTTTTCATACCACCACTCTTTTCCGTGATTATACTCTCTTCTCGGTGGATATTTTTTTACTATCTGTTCCATAGTTTTATCTTTCATCAAAAGTGATTCGTGTCGTGGAATTTCATCATCATATTTACCTTGCCAAGTTGATTCTACTCCAAAATGTGTACAACCACCCATATAACAAGCTACAAAATTATCTCTATTTTGTTTACCACCACTTTCATCGTGCCACCACTGTACCCACCAATCTAAACCTGCAAACCAAGCACAGTAATCCTCATCTGTTTTTGTCTCTGAATATAAGTCTACATCAATTGGTAGCATTTGAATTAATTCATCACGCCTCATCATCATATTACCAGCTCTAGCAGTCTGTTTGTATAACCAATTACCATCTTTGTGTGTAATGTCGTGTTCGGGTGAATTATAAAATGTTGCTATCGTCACATTATTTTCTTCATCTAATTTATCACAAAGTATAGTTAATGGTTCGTGATATTCATTATCGTGGTCTGAAAACATAATGTATTGGCAATTATCAAAAAATCCACTTTCCCAAACTTTATTTGTTGCACCTCTTTGTCCTAAATTTTCATCAATAGAAATTATAGTTATATTATCATATTCTTTACAAACAGCAATTGCTTGTTCTTTCAAATCAGGTTTATCAGATTGTTCCAATACACAAATTTTATCATTGTGTTCTATAACTTCCATTAAAGAATCTAAAGTTCTTTTTAAATAGTAAGGTTTATTGTAACTCAATATTTGTATAGCAACTCGTGTGGCATTTTCTCCTTTACCCCAACTATGAAATCCACCTGAAAAGAATTCGTGTTGAGTAAATTCTCCTTTTATCTTTCTATGTCCTTCTTTTTTTAAATCTACACCATCCCAATATTTTGTTTTGAATCCAAGTATTTGTTTTACTATGTCAGCTGATGTTGCTTCCTCTATTTCTACATCTTTATCAACTATACCATAATATTCATCTAATTGTGATTGTGAAATAGTCACAGGATTTTTCCAACCATCGAATGTAAAATTCATCATTTCAATTAAACCTAAAGGTAATTTATTCTGTTGTTTAAAAGTAATAGAGTTATGTGAACTTTCTTTATCTTTATCATCAACTCTCCATTGGTCTCTTTCAAATCCATACTTCTTTCTAGTAGTCAAAGGAAACCTACCTATATCATACCTAGCATATAAATCGTGTATCGGTGAATTGCTATATTCATCAGGTGGTACACCTATGCCATCAATTGTCTCTACACCTTTATTATAAGTTTCTGTAAATTTTATAATCTGGTCTGTATTTTGATTGGAAAAATGTCCTCTATTAAACTCATCTGATGCGATGAATAATTTACAACCAGTTTCTTTTTGAAATTTCTTACAATAACCTAACCACTCACCAGCTTCTTCCCAATCTTTTGTATCTAAAACTATTTGTACATTTTTACCTTTTAAATCATAATCATATCTTTTTAAAAAAGTATATTTACCTTTATTTAACCCATACACTTTAAAAACCCAATCAGCGTGCCATTGAACCCAATTTCCATGCCATGCATTCATACCATTTAGACTATATGAATTCCAAAAACACAATTGTCCTTTTTGATTCTTTATATATTGTTCTACATATAAGGTAAAATATTCATCATTAGTGTGTATACATCTAATAATAGGATCTTTAATTATTTTAATATGGTCTTGTCTCTGTTTCATAAATTCTCCCTCCCAAGGAGCTCTAATCGGCCTTCTTCTCATTTTTACTCCAATATAAATTATCTTCTAAAACTAAATAATCAACAGTTCCTTTTTCTAAATGTTCAAATGGCTGATTCAAATCATATATAATCGGTTGTCCGTGACCATTAAAAGATGTGTTTAAGAGAACTGGTATTTTAGATATTTTGTAATATTCATTTAAAATACTATGAAAGAATTTATTTCTTTCTTTAAAAACTAATTGAGGTCTTAGTGTATTATCCACTCTATGAACTACTGCTGGTATTTTATCAACCCACTCATCTTTTACTGTATAACACATTGTCATAAACTCTGCAGTCATTTTTGATTTTGTATTTTTACAAACATCATCTACTTTCTCTCCTAAAATAATTGGAGCAAATGGCATTATTTCGTGTCTTTCTAATCTATTATTTAAAGTTTCGTGCATCTCTTTATCGGTAGCTCTAACTAAAATACTTCTTGAACCCAATGCTCTAGGTCCATATTCCATTTTTCCTTGAAAGCAACCAATAATATTTCCATCATTTAATAGTTTAGCAACTTTTTTAGAGTCAAATTTTTCTTTATTGAAATTCCATTCTTTCTCTTCTTTTTTTATTTCGTCTTTTGTATAATCGTTTCCTAAAAATACATTTTCAAATCTTTTATTTTCCCACTCACCTAATTCTACTGATTTCATTATAGCAGCTGCTAATGCTAGTCCAGAATCACTCATAGCAGGATACACATAAACTTCATCAACCCAATCCAATTCATTTATTTTTTGATTTAATTTTACATTAGCAAAAATGCCACCAGCAACTACCACCCTTTTATATTCAGGATAAAATTTATGTAAATCTTCTAAATATTCTAAAAAAACATCTTCTAATAACTTTTGTACATTGAAAGCCCACTCAGCTCTTAGTTCGAAATTATCACTCCAATCAGATTCCTCTTCACGAAGTGATTCAAAAAATGTTTCTACTCTATTCCAATTTCCACAAGGACCAAAATTCAAATCATTGGTGTAGTGTAATAATTGTTTTAATTTATTATACATCTCTTCATTATATTTTCCGTGACCAGCCATACCCATAAGCTTTCCCTCATCTTTAAGAGAATGCCACACAGCTCCTTTTGGTGCAAACTGAGTTGTACAACGACCAAAATATTGTCCAATAGACGCTGATTTTTCTTTTGGTTGTTTATGTACTAAATGTAATTTATCATCATAACCTAAATAAACCCTACCAACAGTTTTAAAACCACTTCCATCGTGAGTAATAACTAAAGTCTTTTCTTTAAAACCTGATGTATAATATGCGCCAACTGCGTGAAGTAAATGATGTGGATATGTAACCACCTTTCTTCTCATCTCTTCTGATTTATATCTATCTAAATCTGGCTCTGCTACTTCTGCTATACAAATATAGTCCGAATCCTCTAATTTATATCCCATATCATTTTCTATTGTATCCATAGCAAACCACGGATAAACCCCACTAAGTGCCCAAGATTTAATCTTACGAATTCTCTCCTCTTCTATAACCACTTTTATTTCACCATCTTCTATATAAGCAACTGTAGAATCGTGAGCGTGACCTATTATACCAAATACCTTACTCATAATTTATATTCCGAATTTATTCTTACTGATTGATTGTATATTTCTATGTCATCTTGATTTAATTTTTTTATAAAGTTTCTATCTATTTTATCATATTCTTTTTTATATACAGCCCACTTTGAATTTTGTATATTGTTTTTAAAATCTGAATCGCCTGATTCTATATCAAAATATGGATATGTATCTCCTACTTCAACATCAAACATTTTTTCAAACTTTCTCAAACTATCATTATAACTTTCAGTAATTCCTATGAAGTCTATATTTTTAGAATATTTTTGAAAATACTTTTTATAGATATTTTTAGAAGTTTCTAACTCACAAAATTGATATAAGTCTAATTCTTCTGCTATCAGTTTGTTTTGTATAGGATCGATATGTAGTGGTGAATTTTTTAAAAAGTAATAGTGTGATATTAATCTATCTATAGGATTTCTAAGCCAAACAATTAATTTATGAGAATTAAATAATTGTTTATATTTACCTAATCTAAAATGCCCGTGTATACATTCGTATTGTGGAACATCCACTGTGGGATTGACTTCATAATAATTATATTCTGGCTTATCTCCATAATCTTCGTACATAACCATATCACCTTTACGTGTAAAATACTTTTCATCATAATATATTTTATCTTTTACATTTTCTAAACAATCACGAACACCATATAAATCGTATAAAACATTTCTAAATAAATTTCCACCTGTTCTAGGTATATGAGATGATATTATTTTAGGTTTTTCTTTTTTAAGCACTGTTGAAAAGCCTTTTGCAATATTTAGAGGATCAGTATTTGGTGCAGTCCACAACTCTTTATGTTTGTAATAATCCCACAATCTATCATCATTGAATGGATATATCTCATCATTTAAAGCCATATCAATAGTTTCTTTAGATAGCGTAGGGCATCTTTCAGTTCCCAAAGGGCTCATAGTTAAATGTGGTGTATCGGGATATAACCAACCTAAATGTGCTATAGTGTCATTATATCCTGCTATAGAGTTTTCACCTGCGCCCCCATTTGGCGGTTGATTGGGAAACATTGGTTGAAAATATTTAGCTCTTTCAAAATGTTCTTCTCCACAAGGTACAACTTCCATAGTATTGGTTACTGTAAGCAAGGGTAATTGTACATAGTCTGGATGAAATCCACCAAATATAGTTTGTACACTACCTGCTTCTTTTAGTCTTTGTTTTTCTGGCAATATCCCAATTGTCTTTAAACCCAAACCCTTTGCTATATGATATATACTACTCTGTGCGCCTATGTATATAGGAAATTCTGCAACAAAGTCAATTAATTTATTTCTAGAAATATTTAAAACGTGTTTATGTGCTGATTTGACTAAATAGTCATCTGACAAACCTAATTGTACACAGTGATATTTTTTTCCTAAATGTTCAACTACTTCTTCTAATAAATCATTATCTCCAAATCTTCCACCAGTTTTACTATTTAATGTAAACAATATAGTGTTTTTTCTTTTTTTAATATTCGGTGAAGCAAATAATTTTGGTGTGTAATCTTCTGTTCTCAATCCCCAAACATTAGTACATCGCTGAATCGTTGTTCCAAAAGTTCCCATAGAACCCCACTTATAATCAAAGTCGTGTGTTCCATCAATATATGGATTGTGCTGAAAAACATCAATGAACCATTTTGGTATAAATACTTTACACCCTCTATAATATATTTTTAATAACTCAGGCAATCTAGTATATGGAATAATATCTCCAAAAGAAGTACCACGATCAGATCTGTAATCTACTGCCATTTCAGGATGTCCTATGTAAAAATTAAGGTCATCAGGAATATGTGGTGTGAAACCCTCAAAATCTAATATCTCTTTTTGAAAATCTGTTACTTTCCAAAATTCTTTTGTCTGATTAATATAATGAAGAATATCCACATCGGTTTGTGGCTTTTTAGCTATATTCATTAAGAGCTCCTAATATTTCTTTTTCATTATATTTTTTTCCCATAAAAGCACTATCCTCTCTATTAGATAAGTTGAAAATTCCTTTTTTACTATGAAAGTTAAAGTAACCATAAAAAGCACATCCTAAACTTATACCACCATCATCAGCTGCTGGAACAAAAAAGTGATTATCAAAAATATCCAAATCTATTATTTTTTGATTTGCCACAGAATTTAAGAAACTGCCACCTGCAGCACAAAAGTTTTTGACATCTGAAATCATTGAACACTTCTTAGCTAAAAATTCAACAACTCTTTCAAATTGATTTTGTACAAACCAAGCATGATCTGCTTTAGATTGAAAATCATTTTCATATATAGTATCACTCATATAAGATGGTATTGGTGTATTTATATACATTTCATCCAATTCTTCTTGCTCTTCATATGGAAGATATTCGTGAGCTCTTATTAAGTATTCACCAGCTTTAGGATCTTTATCAATGTATACCATTGGTTCTTTATACTTTTCTCTAACTTTTTCTTCATCTCCAAAAGGAGCTAATCCCATAAGTTTTCCAGCATCATCTCCAGTCAAACCTATGTGAATACAATTATCATAATACCACTCTCCAAGTGACTTTCCTAACCTATATCTAGTGCTAAAACCAGACCCATCTTTGTGTTTTCCTACTGTATTAAAATATGAGTAAGCTGCTTTGTAGCGAGAGTATATTCTTTTAAATACACCTTTCTTAACTTCGTAAATACTAGTAGCTTCAACACACTCACCAAGTCTTGTTTTTTGGATATGTGCTATTTTATTTTCTACAAAATCATCTACTGTTTGTTTGTAATTCATTTCACCAGCATTGTCAGCTACTAAAATAATAGATTCATCAAAACCACTTGAGTAATGAGTTGAGTATGCGTGTGCTAAATGATGTGTACAATAATTTAATCTATCATTTGGCAAATTATATCCATTTTTTTTCAACTTCTGAACTAAAAATCCATCTACACTTATTTGTTGGTCTGGTGTTAAACCAATACCATTCCAAACAATTCTATCTAAATCCGTTTTCTGTATGTTAGCATAATCTAAACAATAGTCCATAGCTTTCCAAGGAAATTCTATTAATGAATAATCCCAATTATTTTCTTCTGGCGGTGGATAGCCATTGTCATTTTTAATTCTAGTAATTCTTTCTAAATTTATAGAAACAAATACCTTACCACTTCTTACTAAAGTAGCGCCAGATTGATGCCCTATGTTTACACCTAAAACCCAAGTCATTTATTAGTCTCTGATTGGTGTTATTAAATAATTTTCTACAACTAAATAATCAATATCATTTTTAAGAAAACATCTTATAGCATCAGCAGGAGTTTCTACTATAGGTTCACCAGCTTCATTAAAAGAAGTATTCAAAACTACTGGAATACCCGATAGTTTTCCAAACTCTTTTATCACATCATAGTACCTCTGATTAGTTTCTCTCCTTACAGTTTGTAATCGAGCAGTTCCATCTACGTGTGTTATAGATGGCAACTTCTCTTTGAATTCTTCTTTTACTTGAGCTATTAACAACATATAAGGGCTTTCTGTAGTATGTGTGAAATATTTATGAGCATCTTCTACAGTACAAGCAGGAGCAAAAGGTCTGTACCACTCTCTATGTTTTACCCTATTATTGATTATATCTTGCATATCGGGATGAGTTGGGTCTCCTAATATACTACGATGTCCTAATGCTCTAGGCCCCATTTCACTACCACCTTGAAAGAAACCAACAACCTTTCCATCGTGTACAAAAGAAGCAACTTTTTTAGCTAACTCCTCTTCATCCTCAATTTTTTCATAAATTATTTTATCAAAATTTTCTATATCACTCATTATTTCCTCCTCAGAGTAATCCTTACCCATAAAAACAGTCTCTTCTTTATTATTTAAATTTACCTTACCTTTATCAGGATGAAAATTATAATATCCATAAAAGGCAGTTCCAATTGATATGCCACCATCATCCGATGCTGGTACATAAAAGTGGTCATCAAATAAACCTAAATCAACTATTTTTTGATTAGCAATTGAATTAAGAAAGCAACCACCAGAACCTGTTAAGTATTTAACATTAGAATTCATTGAAGCTTTCTTAGCTAAAAACAATATCATTTTTTCGAATTGATGTTGAACCATCCAAGCCCAATCGGCTTTCGATTGAAAATCTTCACCTGATATATTAGAATTCCAATATATTGGTCTCGGTGTATCTATATACATAAGAGTTTCTGAAGTTTGTTCTTCTCTCGGAACAGCGTGATGCACTCTTATAAAGTAATCTCCTGATTTAGGATCTGGATCTAAATACACAACTGGTTCATCAAATCTTTTTTTAGATTCTTCAGGTCTACCATATGAAGCTAATCCCATAAGTTTTCCAGCATCATATAAACCATCCATACCTATATAGTTACAACCTAAAGCATAAAATTCTCCAATTGATTGTCCTAATGTCGGCCATAAATCAGCTTCGGGAAAAGGTTTGAAAGCAGAATATATTTTAGTGAATACACCCTTTTTAATTTCATAAATACTACTAGCTTCCACACATTTTTCTATTGGATATTTTTTCATATGTGCTATTTTATTAGTAAAAAATTTATCAATTACTTCTCTATAATTAGTTTCTCCACCAGCATCGACTACGATTGAAACTGATTCTTCAAATCCACTTGAGTAATGTGCTGAATAAGCGTGTGCTAAATGATGTGTACAATAATTTAATCTATCTTCAGAAAAATTATAACCATTCTCTTTTAATCTACTAGCCCAAAGTCCATTTGGATCTATAGCTAATTCGGGAGGTAATCCTATACCATTCCAAACAATTCTTTCTAAATCATCTTTCTTTATCCCAGCATAATCTAAACAATAGTCCATAGCTTTCCAAGGAAAATCATCATTAGCTTCATCGTGCTTTATTCTAGTAATTCTTTCTGAATTTACTGAAACGAATATTTTACCATTTTTAACCAATGTAGCGCCAGAGTCGTGTCCAATATTTGCACCCATAACCCATCTATCTTCACCAACCTTTACAGGTTTTGATTTCTTTTTTGTAAATAAAATAGTTCCATCATATGCGTCAGCATCACCTTTTAAATATTTAACTAAAAATCCACATTTTATTAATTTATCTAATATGGGTTTTAATCTATCTTTATTGTGATGAAATTCTAATAAAATTGTACTAACATTTTCTTTTAAATAATCTTCACTTGCATTACGAAATATTTCATACTCAGCGCCTTCTACATCACATTTTATAACATCTATTTTTTCTATTTTATTTTGTTCAATAAAATCATCAAATGACAGGCATTTGATATTAGAAACCACTATATCTCTTTCGTATGTAAATGGATTATTATAATTAGTAGGATTAACCCAATCTTCTATTTCAGGCCAATCATTGATATAAAAAGAACCATTTGATGTAGAATATTGTGGATACTTTAACCATCTATCTTCAGTAAGTTCTCCTAATGCATTATTTAAAAGTTTAACATTATCTGAATTTTCAAATGTTTTATTAAGTCCATTCCATAAAGTTGGATTTGGTTCTAATGAATAACAAACTTTAACATTTTGTTTTGAAACCCATCTCGTAAAAACTCCTATATGTGCACCTAAATCTAAAACCACAGAATCTTCGTTTAAATCAAATAAACCTTTATACTCATCTGCATAAAATATCTCTTTGTGGTTTGCCCAACTTACATCAAATTTATTGGTTACATATTTAAATTCATCTTTATTATTAACAACATTGTCATTTAATTTGACATCAAATGTTTTAATTTTTGTTTGGTCGGTTGTATAAACTTCAACGTTTAATTTATCTAAATAATAATTTTCCCAAGGAGTAACATATTTAAATGGAAGCCAAAAAGCAGTATTATCTTCAAAAGTTATTTTTGAAGTATATAAAGTTAAATCAGAATAAGGATCTACCACTCTAACGTAAAACTCAGATTTAGTAGTATTGTAAAACCACATCTTTCCTACTTCTGATGTTACATCCATTGTTAAATTTATAGCACTTTGTAAAGTTTTAATCGATTTTTGTTTATCATTTAGCATAACTTCTATTCCCTCTATTACCATTTCAGGTGTTATTTTTTTAGTACATTCAAATTGTCTATCTGTATCTTTGTGTTTTGGACAAAAATACCAATCTCCTGGTGCAAATCCATCGGTATGCCAACAACCTGTACAAACACTATCATCATTTTCTAAGTTGATATGTTTTGTTTTATCAGCAAAATTATACCAAGAATGATTGTGTCCGTGAATTAAAACCACTGGAATATCTACAGCCCAAGCCAACCAACTTAATCCTGAACTTGTACCTATAAATAGTTCGGCGTTCTTTAAATCACCAATTCTATCTTCTAACGGCAAGTCACCTGATTTATCAATAACGCCAGTTGGAATTTTATTTCCCATAAAACCTGACTTCTCTCTAGATAAATATATAACTTTATATCCAATATTCAAAAAATAATCAACTATTTTTTGCCAACCATTTTCGTAATTCCAATATTTAAGTTGTGCGCTAGCGTGTATTCCTATACAAACATATTTACCTTCAATTTTATTTTTACTTTCAAATTTTTCTAAGTTGAGTTTTGGTTTAATTTCTTTATATGGTAGTCCTAATATATCAGTAGCCGCTTGTTGCATAGAAATATCAGATAAACTTTGTTTGTTACAAGAATTATCAAATTCATAAAATGGTTCTTCATTTTTATAACCAAAAACCCCAACTTCATATGTAGCGTAAAATTCTTTTGATGGCCATTCTGAACCTTCTTTCCAAAAAGTAAAATCATAAGTTTCTTCAAATATTTCTGGAAATAATGTTCCACAAAATATATTACAATTGTGTTTTTTTCTAAATTCTTCTACATATGAAATCCAAGCAAAATTATCTCCTAACATATTTGAAGCTAATCTTATAAAAACATCTTTACCTTTTAAATCTAATTGATATTGATAAATTAATTTAGAATCTTCATACACCACTATCCGCCAATTAGTATACCACTTTCTAGAAAAAGCTGTCCACTTGTTAATTTTTATCATAGAATCAAATACTAAGTAATCACTATCCGAATCCCAAAACTCTACATTATATTCAGTATCTTTTTTAGCTTTAGAAGTAATTTGTACAAAGGGACCTGCATCAAATTTTACTTCTATTTCTATGTCCTTTACAACCTCTATCAATTACTTTCTCCATTTATAGTAATTTTATGTACATAAACAATATCTGTTGGATGGTAGTTCCAACTATCTTCAAATGATTTATTTACTTTAATTTTCATCGTTTGATATTTTTCATATGGCGCTGTTTCACTCTCCATATTATCCCATATACAAAAATTAGTCTTTTCTTTTGACAATTTGTAAACTGTTTCCTTTTTAAATTTTTCTATATACATATCGTCAAATGTATCAAACAATATACCATCATATTTTTTAAAATTATCTCTGTGTCGATGCCAATCACCCTCTACAATTTTTACATTTTGTTTATCTTTAGCCCAAATTTTTAATCTCTCAATAACATCAGGATTGTTTTCACAGATAGTATGAGAACTTATATTATATTGTTGTATAAAATCAGATGCTATACCCATACCAAAACCAACTTCTAAAATATTACCACCATTAGCACATACCCACCTAACCATCTGTTTCATCACAGGTGTTTCCCACGAGTGCATTACTATCCTTTTATCTTTTAATATAGATTCATCAGTAAATTTATATTTTTTATCCACCCTTATCCCAAATAAATTTTGTCTTTCTAATGTCTTTGTCTTTATCGTGCCCCTCAGTTCTTACAAAATTTTCTTGATATTCTTCTGGCCATACACTCTGAAGCCAAGTAGTGATTATGTATTTATCAGAAGATAATGGTGTTTGTGCATAATGTACATAAGGCCAGTAACAAGGAAAAGCTAAATGTTTTCCTTCTTCACATTTTATACCATTACCTGTAAAAGGAAATACAGTTCTACCACCCTCTTCTACATCATTTAAATAAAACATACTAACAAAAATTCTATTTCCATATTCATAAAGATTAGCACCCTCAGTATGCCAAGCTTCATAATGTCCTATACCTTTTTCGTATTTATGTACTTCCCACATTGGATAGTAAGCACCACCAGCAGTTATTTCAAATGGGTCGTAGTGTTCCATTAGTCCAAACTTTCTAATATACATCATTATACAATGATCTGATACACTCTGTAATGTTTTTGTAAAGTCTTTACCCTCTGGCACATCCATTAAATTCATTTCACCTGTGTTTTTGTAATCGTTGTCAAGTCCTCTATGAGTCATTCCGTGAAACACATCACCTCTTTCAGCATAATCCTCATATAAATCTATAAGGTCATTACAAAATTTAGGTTCTAAAGAATTTTTAGTCTGATGTATACTATCCATAAAATGATAAAGTTGTTTAGTTTTATATTGCCCACCTCTTAGACTAATATCAGTACCAAAATCATTTATATCTATTCTAGGATTTCTATTAGTACTTCTCATCATTTTTGCTTGATATGGAACAATTTTATTTTTATCTTCCTCTTTCATATTATATGAAAATTTTTCATTTTTAATTTTCTTAACACCATCAGTATAGAAAACCTTTTCCATATTTTCTTTCAATTCAAAATTAAAAATTTCTTCATCAAATCTTTTATATTGTTGCATCTCATTATTATCTATTATATAATGTAGAAATAATTGAGAATAAAAATCTCCCTCAAATTTCTTTCTATGATGAGATGTATTATATCCCATATACAATAAAGCATCACCTGGTTTTTGATTTATCTTCACATATTTTTTAGTTTGAAAGTCTGTTATATATAATGGATAAGGATGTGATTGTCCAATATTTACAGTAATTGATATTTGACACCAAGGCCAATCTGTATGATGTGACATTTCAGCACCTTTTATGTATGTTCTTTGGTAAGAATATGTAGGAATTAATATCTCATCGGTTACTTTAGAAACTTGAGGTAAGACGCTATATAAAGTATTTTGCCAAACAGGATGTGAATTTACATTCCAACTCATAGGATGTAAATCAGTATTTGCATCAGCATCTTTTCCTAAAGTCAAATCATTATTTAATTTTGCCTCAACTACTTGATTCATAAAAAAATCTATTTGTCTTTGTGTAAAGAAGTTTTCTAATACAACATAACCATTTTTATATAAAGAATCGTTCATTACCTCGCCCCATAATTTATAATTTGCGAATCAGCATTTACTGTAAAGTTAAATGAAGCGCTAATTCTTTTTTTATTAGATATAAATGGATATACCTGATGTAATAAATGTGCTGGAAAAATTAAAAATTGTTTTTCTTTTGGCTTTATCCTCATAGTACCCAACTCAAAATAGTGTGAAGAGTTGTAAATTATTTCAAGCATACCATCATCTGTATTTCCTGGTTCTGATGGTGGAGCATTATGATTTCTCTCCGTATTTGTAGGTGCTATAATTTCGTCTATAAAATCACCATCAATACTATTAAAATAAAATACAGTCGTTATATTACAAAACGGATGATAGTGAACTGGATTATATTCATAACTTCCCATATTATTTACCCAACCACCTGTATTCAAAACCTCTATAGGAATATTTGTTTGTTCTTTAATACTTCGGTCATTTTCTTCAGACAAATGTTTAACTGAATAAAGTCTTTCCAATAAATCTGTACAATATTTATTAACTATAGAGGTCATAAACTCTTCAGTTCTAGTTTCAAATAATTCTTGTCTCTCTACAGTCCATTCTTCATCTAATCTACCTGACAATTGTTTTGTGTGACTTCTTTGTTTTTCTTCAATAACTCTGTGAATTATTTCACTAAACTCATCGTATATGCTGTCAGGAATAGTTCCTACCATTATGCTAGGTCCGAATGGTGATACAAAATCGTATTTTATTTTTTCTACTCTATTACTATAACCCATATATATAAGTATAAACTAAAAATATAAAAAACAATTATTTTTATAAACTTGATGTGACATAAGTAGCTATGTATTGAGCATCATTTTCTATTGTGTTTTTTTGAGAATCAGTTAAATTATAAACCCATATACACCCTTGTAAATTTGATTCATCAAAACTGCCACTACCATCTATAAGAGTAGCAGCACTCCACTTATATTCTTGATACATATTATTACTTGTATCGTATAATATACCAGGCATAGTAGATACACCATCATCATCATCTGCATCTTCAACAATTTGAATATATTGAGTTTTGTATAATGAAGCTGTAAATTGATTATCATATGGTTCTACATAAATATTACCATCACTTCCTGAAAAATATGTAGCCATTATGATGGGTCATCCATCTGTACACAAGAAAGCATATCATAAGAGTGATAATGAGTTGCTGTTGGCACACTCATAGCTTTAGCTGCTCTCATTGAAATTCCTCTAGCAATAAAATATGTGCCATCATTTACAGTAAGTTCATTATTATGTTTTATTATATTAGCACTAGGTGTTGTGGTTGGTGCCATACCAACCTTCCAAGTATATGTAGCTGAACGACCAGTACCAGCTCTATGCCAAGATAAAATAAAATCTTGAGTTGTTCCCAAAGTGTAAGCACCTGAAGTACTACTAGCCAATAAAGTATTTGATGTTGTAGAAATTCTTTTATAAAAATCTATTCTTCCAGTAGCAGGGTCTGAATTATCCCTAATTCTAAATTGATAAGAATTTGTAGTTACTGCTGGATTAGTATGACTGGTGGTATTCATATTTATGTGCAAATTCGAATCTTTATTATTAGTAGTATTCATAAAAAATCTAAATCTCCACGCAACACATTGAGTTGTAGGTACATTATTAATACCAGGATTATTTTGGTCTGTTGTCTTACAAAACATACCATATGTCTCATCAGTATTAGTAAATCTCATTTCATCTGAAACTATTGATGGTGTACCATATGTTGTCCATAAAGGTCTATCAGTTTGAGTGTTTGTAGTTTGATTAGTTCCGTGGTCTACATATAGGTCACCATCTTCAAAATCGGTTGTATTGAATGTTGCTCTTGTATCCATATTGACATCATTACCAGCATTTATTGTTCCCTCATTCCAATCATCAAGAATAAAAGCTGCATATGATATACTTAAATCGTGATCGTAACCATAAAACTCACTCATAGCGTATGGCGCCACTCCATCTCCCCCTTGACCACCAGCTGTATTTATAGTTAAATCTCCGCCACTGCTATCATCAGTACCATCTCTAGATAAACCAAGTAAACTTATATTAGATTCACCATCTTCATTAAATGCACTATAATCATCTTCATTTTTTTCTGAAAAGATTCCCACCATACTAAGAGTGCCTGTGCTAGGAACTGCCATTTTTTAACTCCTCTAATTCTTCTGTTAATTTTTTGATAGACTCAATTAACAACGGAACTATTTTTTCATATTTAACACCCAATATTCCTGTTCTTTTATTTTCACCAACAACCTCTGGCATAATTTCTTTTATTTCGTGAGCCAAAACACCAACATCACTTTTTCTCATAAATTTATCATCTAAACCACCTTGTGATTCAATATAACTATCCTTCCAATCATAAGTATAACCACCTATCTTTTTCAGCTTTTCTAAAGGATCTTCAATTTGAATAATATTTTCTTTTAAGGTTACATCTGATGAGTAGAAAGCAATAACATCACCCTCACATCTAACAGTATCTGTAGCCGCTGATGAATTGGTTGCACCATTACCTACATATAATCCATCACATTGAGTAGCACCTAAGTCAAAAGTACCACCATCGGATGTACCAGCACCACCTGTTCCACCAGTTCCACCAGTTCCACCTGTTGCTGTGCTAGCTGCTCCAGTTCCACCTGTTCCACCAGTCGCTGTACTAGCTGCTCCAGTTCCACCAGTACCACCAGTACCACCAGTTGCTCCAGTAGCTCCAGTACCACCTGTAGCGCCTGTTCCACCAGTACCACCTTGAGGACCTTGATTACCTTGAGGACCTTGAGCACCTTGAGCACCCTGAGCACCTTGAGCACCTTGAGCACCTTGATCACCTTGCGCTCCATCATCACCATCTGAACCAGCTGCTCCTTGACCGCCAGTTCCACCAGTTCCAGTTCCACCAGTTCCGCCTGTGCCACCAGTACCACCAGTACCACCTGTTTCTGTACTAGCTGCTCCAGTACCACCAGTTCCACCAGTACCAGTTCCACCAGTTCCGCCCGTAGCACCTGTTTGTCCAGTGCCACCAGTTCCGCCTGTCGCTGTACTAGCTGCTCCAGTACCACCAGTACCACCAGTTCCACCAGTTGCTGTAGACGCAGCACCTGTACCACCAGTTCCACCAGTTCCGCCTGTTGCTGTGCTAGCTGCTCCAGTTCCACCTGTTCCACC
>MDSY01046817.1_pt1 | contig 18695 bp, 13 predicted proteins | sample 811131 | NCBI WGS metagenome assembly MDSY01 (sample SAMN05326643, study PRJNA326480) | marine metagenome | isolation source: seawater | place: Atlantic Ocean: South West | collected 2010
CATTCCCTGAGTAATATAGTAATTAAAAGTCCCGTGTAGTAACAAAAGACCCTCATTTATTGAGGGTTTTTTGTTTTTATAATTGTGTTTTTTTTACTTTTGGTTATATTTATATATGAGTTGATAAACAGACTTAGAAGTAGTGAAAAAAAGTTTAAACAAAAAAGTTTATTAGGAGAAATAAAATGGCAGATTTCATTCAACCAGATGAATTGTTTCCAACGGCTTATGAACCCAAACAGAAAGCCAGATACATTATGTATGTCGAAGGTATACCGTCTTTTGTAATAAAAGTTGCAGCAAGACCTACTATAACTTTTGAACAGATGGAGATAAGTCACATTAATGCAACAAGATATGTACAAGGAAAAGGTAAATGGGGAACTGTAGCATTGACATTAGCAGACCCAATAGTACCTTCATCAGCACAAGCTGTTATGGAATGGGTAAGACTAAGTTATGAGTCTGTTACAGGTGCTGCAGGTTATCACGAAAATTATACAAAAGATTTAACTATTAAAGTGTTAGGGCCAGCGGGAGATATTGTTGAACAATGGACTGGTAAGAATGCATTTATAACTGAAGCTAATTTTAATGATTTAGATTGGTCAACTGGTGCTGACCCACTAGATGTATCATTAACATTACAATGTGATTATTGGGTATTAGAGTTTTAATATTGACAATTACTAATTTATAAGTATAGTTTATCAATTGGGAAAAAGGTGATATTTTTTATCACCTTTTTTTTATTTTCTATATATTTATATATACAATGGTTGTAGAAGAATCTTATATAAAATTTAATAATAAAACGGAGGTTTTACGATGGCAGAAGAAAAACAAGCCACTAAACGAGAATTTCCAACCGAAATAGTCAGTCTACCTAGTGAGGGTTTTTTCTATTCAGAAGATAGTCCTTTAAAAAGTGGTAAGGTTAGGATTAAATATATGACTGCTAGGGAAGAGGATATTCTTACAAGTAGAAACTTAATTCAAAAAGGTGTGGTTCTTGATGAGTTATTAAAGTCATTAATAGTCGATAATGGTGATGGTAAAGCTATACAATTAGAAGATTTACTACTAGGTGATAAGAATGCTATATTAATATCAGCTAGAATATTAGGTTATGGTGCTGAATATGAGTTTGAAATGCAAGACCCATCAACTGGTGATAAGGTAAAAGATTCTATTGATTTAAATCTACTTAACACTAAAAAAATTGATTTTGATTCTCTTACTGAGGGTGAGAATAAATTTACATTTCAGTTACCAATATCAAAAAAGAATATTGAATTTAAATTATTAACACATAAAGACGAAAAAGAGATAGATATTGAATTAAAAAAACTTAAAAAATTCGTAAAAGCTGGTGGTGTTGAACCAGAGATAACAACTCGTATGAAAAGAGCTATTACATCCGTAGATGGTAATACTGATAGGGGTGAAATTAATAGGTTTGTTGATGTTGAATTTCTAGCTCAAGATGCAAGAGCATTTAGACAATATTTGGGTTCAGTTTCTCCAGATGTTGATATGAAGTATATGTATACTTCTGATGATGGAACTGAAACGGAGGTATCTGTCCCTATGACAGTAGGGTTTTTTTGGCCTTCGACCGGAGCATAAACCAATACTCCACGAAAATATCTTTAGTCTTTGCTATCATAGTCAAGGTGGCTTTACCTTTGACGAGGTTTACTTTATGCCCGTTAATTTACGGAAATTCTATCTACAGAAACTTACAGAGGCTAAACAGAGAGAGAATGATGAGTATAAAAAATCTAAAGGCTCAACTTCTCCAAAACCACCTGCAATATCCCCTCGTAAGTAATATCAGTTAAATCTTGAATATAATTTATCGTTTCCTTATATTTATATATGAGTCAGTCTTTGTAAATATAGGGAGATGATAATGTCTAAAAAGTATATCGTAAAAGAGGGTGTTCTAAGTAAATTCTTAGGTGGTATAGCACAAAATATCATAGATAAAAAAAGAGCTAAAAATATGAAAGCTCTTAAAAATGACCCAAAGCTAAAAAAATTAGAAGCTGAGTTAGCCAAGAAAATGAAAGAGTTCGAAGACCATATTGATAGTAATTTATCTGCAGACACAAGAAAAAAACTTGGACTTTAATCAAAAGTTAAAATGGTTATAGATGTAATTCACATATACACTTAAATAGGAAAACTAATGGCAAGAAGTAAAGATGAAATAGAAAAATTAAAGTTAAAAGCTCTGAAGGAGCAATCCGAAGAGTATGAGAAACATAGAGCCGAATTAGACAGACTATTTAAAGAAAAAGTTAAACAAGGAAAAGCTCTTCAAGGTCAGACAAAAGAAGAAAGAATAGAAAAAGAAAAAATGATGGCCCTTGAGAAGCAACATCTTGAATATCTCAAAGCTACAAATAAAGAAGAATATGAAAAGGAGAAAAATAGACGGTATGAATCCGAAGCTTATTTAGATGAAAGAATAAAACAAATAGATGATACTATAGATAGAGAGTCTCAATTTTTTAGTTTATCAAAAAGATTATCTGGAGACGCATATGAAGCATATAAAAAAGGTGATATGGAGAGGTTCAAACTATCTAATGATTTAACAGATAAGGCTATTGAACAGGCTCAAAATGAAGAACTTATTGGAACTGAAAAATTTCAAACAATAGACCATAGTGCTCGAATAAATGAATTAGCTAAAGAAGAGATTGTACTGACTAGAGATTTAGCTATTGCAAGAGCTACTGGTAATAAAGATTTAGAAAAAGAAATAATAAAAAAGATAGAAAACAACAAACACGAAAAAACTACTTTAGAAACATTACAATCATCTGGTGAAGCTGCAAATCGTAGACACGAAATAATTACTGCAGGTCTAAAACCACTACAAGATATGAAAGACAAAATAGAAGGTTTTGCAAATGTAGTAGAGGGTTTAGTAGCAAATCCAATGGTAATGTTTGTAGCGTTAGCCGCTGCACTAGTTAAACATTTTACTGCTACTGAACAAGCTATGGAAGACTTTAGAAAAAATATGGGACTATCTCAGAGTGAGGCTAAAAAACTTGAAAAAAATGCATTACAAGTATCTAAAAATATGGCTTCATCAGGAGTATCACTTACCGATGCACTAGGAGCTACAGAATCATTAGTAAATGAGTTTGGTGATATGAATGTAGCTAATGAAAGAAATGTAGAGACAGTTCTAAGGATGAATAAAGCTCTTGGTATGTCGAATGACGAAGCTGCTAAATTCCTAAGTTCTATGCAAGCTATGACAGGTTCTACAATTGAACAAGCAGAAGCTTTAGCCGCAGGAGCTACTAATATGGCTAGAGCCGCAGGTGTAGCACCAGCTAAAGTGATAGCCGATATGTCAGCTAGTGCTGATTCATTCGCCGCTTATATGAAAGATGGTGGTAAGAATCTTGCTGAAGCTGCTGTATTTGCTGCTAAAGCTGGATTAGAAGTATCTACAATGGTTGCTATGGCAGATAATCTATTAGACATTGAGGGTTCTATTGAAAAACAAATGGAAGCTCAAGTATTGATTGGTAAGAATATTAATTTAGAAAAAGCTAGACAAGCGGCTATTGATGGTGATATGGTCACTATGAGTGAAGAGATATTGAAAAATGTTGGTAGTCAAGCTGAATTTGAAGAAATGAACGCTATTCAAAGAAAAGCTTTAGCAGAAGCTATGGGATTATCCGTTGGTGAGTTGGGTAAAATGATTTCTAAACAAGAGACACTTCAGAAGTTAGCTGATGGAACTCTATCTACACAAGAAGCTTTAGCAGAATTACCTTTATCAGAAGTTATGGATGCTAAGGGTATTACAGGACCGATTACAGATATTAAAAATTCTATTTCTGCTATAGCTATGAATTTATTAGAAGTATTTAGACCAGTATTTTCTGCAATTGCATTTGTATTAAAACCGATAGCATATACACTTGGTTTGGTAGCTAAACTACTTAACAATCCAATCGGTAAGGGTATTGTTTTATTCTATACTTATAACAAGCTAATCAATAGTGAAATAATTAAAGGTATGGCTCTAAAGACAAAAGATTTTGCAAAAGATATGATGAGAGGTAAGTTGAAATTAGGACTTCTTAGTAAGATGAAAGGTGCAGGTGGAGAAGGTGGTATAACTGGTAAGATAAAAGGAATGTTTTCATCTAAACAAGAATCTCCATCTACAGATGTTCAATCAAAGGGTGCAGGTGGAATGATGAAATCAATCGGTAAGATTGATATGAATAAAGTTCTAAAGGGTGCCGCTGCTATGATTGTTGTAGCTGGTGCTCTTGCTATCTTTGCAGAATCATTAAAACGACTACCGACAGAGCCAGGGCCTTACATTGGAGCGGCCGTTGGATTGGGAATGTTGATGGGAGCAGTATTCTTAATGGGTAAGATGCAAGGTAATCTACTCAAGGGTTCTGTAGCAATGCTATTAATGGGAGCTGCATTTTTACCTTTCGCATTTGGATTATCTCTTTTAACTGATTTGGATTTTGGTGCGATTATAGCCGCTGCGGGAGCTTTATTAATATTTACTGCAGCTATATTTGGTCTTGGAGCATTAATGACAAGTGGTGTTGGTGCGGTATTGTTTGGAGCTGGTATTGTAGCTTTCGCCGCATTGGGAGCTACTATGATTATATTTGGAGCAGGTTTAATGGTTGTTGCAACAGCCGCTTCTTTACTTTCGGAATCAATGAGTGGTGTAGCAACAGGACTTACTGAATTGGTAGCTTCATCAGATGGAATATTTAGTTTAGCTCTTGGATTGGGTGCATTAGCCTTAGGATTCATATCATTAGCTGGAAGTTTAGCAATATTGATGCCATTCTTACCACTATTGTTGGTATTAGGAGCTAGTGGAGTTATTGGTCAGGTGTTAGGAACTGCAGAACCTGGAGAACCTGCAGAGGGTGGTGGTGAAAAGAAAGAGTCTCAAGCTTCAAAAGATAGACAGAGAACTATAATGCTGTTAGAACAAATTTTAGAAAGAGTCTCACAAGGTGGTGAGGTTAATATGGATGGTAAGAAAGTTGGTGAAATAATTGCTGGTGGTGCAACTATAGGGCCACTAGTTGGATAATGGAGTAATTAAATGGCACTAGTCACACAGAAAAATATACCTAAATCAGGACAAATAGATAAAGATGGGTATCCAAATCCATCTCAAGGAAATTCTTTTATTCAGAATAACCTAACTACTCCTCCTGCACAAGGTGGTGTTGATAACTTTGGGAATCCTACTCTTGGAGATTCTTTTATTCAAGCTAATCCAGATATACATTTACAACATCCAGATGGAGATAATTTTGAAAATTTAACAAGAGCAGTTACTTGGAAATCTGAAGGTAAAAAAATTACTTTAAATAATGGTGAAGGTATTATTACGCATGGAGTAGGTATACCTGATACTACTGTTGGTTGGAGTGTTTCAAATTCAGGGAATGCAATCACATTAGATTATAGTCCAATTATAGATAGGTACAACTCTTCACGAATACAAGCTAATCTAACAGATGGTGTTTATACTATAATGTCAGCAGACCAACAGAGAAAATCAAGTGGGCCAAGAGCTTCACTTTGGAACTCAGAGCCACATATTATAACAAGACCACACCAAGCTGGTGAAACAGTAGCTGGAAATTCATATGTAGATAAATTACAAGCTTTTGGGATTCCATTTTCTCCACAAGATGCAGTTAGATATGGAAGACATCTATTAAGTCCAAGAGGATTACAATTTTTAAATAGACAGAATGACTTAACAAGTAGAAATCCATATGAAGAGGCGTTTGACGGTAATACTTTTACAGTTGCAGGTAAATTTTCTCCAAAAGTTTTTAATCCATTAGCTGTATATGTATCAAGAGCTTTACCAGCACATATGATTAGATATACAGACCCTAAATATGGTGATTTGGTTAATGCATTAGTAGGTGGAAGTCCATTAAGAAGTTTAGCATTAGAGGGATTACAGAGATTATCAAAAAACATACAAATAAAATTACCAAATAGTAAAATTGTAGATGAAGCTGCTAAACTTAGTAAAGGGGAAATAACTATAGGTCAAGGTACTACTAATCTTTTACAATCATTTGTAGAAGGTAAGGCTATTGAAAAAGTTGATTATTATGGTAGAAAATTATTAAATAATTTAAATAGACCAGAAAAAGACTCGACAGTATCAGATAAACCACCTGCACAACCAAAACCTGAAGAGGTAAAAATAACATTCCCTTCAGATTATAGAGATAATAAACCATATGTTTTATTTACTACATTTAAAAATCATCATTTTGGAGACCCAAATAGAAGTCATTGGTTGGGTATGCAAATATTTAATTTCAGTCCTCTAAAAGCTGACGCAAATAGTCAAGGAACTCCTATAGCATCTAGAGTAGCTTGGAAAGATAGTTTTATAGAGCAAGGTATAAGATATACTGTAGAAAAAAATGAACAAGTTAATAGACAGTATGGATATAAAAAATCTACAGAAGCTGTAGGAAATACTAGTGGATTAACTGCACCAGATAATACTGGTGAAACAGTAACTATGGTCAATGAATTTGATAAAGGTACTTCATATGATTCAATAGATAAACAAGCTAAACAAGATTCTAAAAAAGAAAAACTAGAATCTACTATTGAAACAAGAACTGAATTACAAGCTCCAAATAATGTTGGTACATTAGTCACAAATACTAATTTCTACAATAGTGAAACTAAATATAATAATCTTAGAACTGAAGAAGAAAAACCAAGACCAGTCATTAATGGGGATAACATAACTACTGAGTTTTTAGATGTTGCAAATAATAAAAAAATAACTAAAACAGCTACAAATACTGCACACATTGATGGTAAAACACCTGATGGTGATGGAAATTATTCACTTGGTGGTATAGACGCTATTGATAAATATAAAGCTCATCTCTATAGTGATATTGTTGAAAAGAGAGACCCTAAGAATGTTAATTTACTAGCTAGAAATAAAACAAATGTTAATGGAACTAATCACTCAAATATGGGGACTGCAGGAAGAGTCGCACCCGGTGATGTATATTTAGGAGATGTAATAAATTTAGAACCTATTCAAGAATTATCATCACTTGATGAGACTGGAAAGGAATTAGATGATTCGATAGTATTTAAAATTAAAATTATGAATACTAAAGAATTAATAGTTTTAAGAGCCTTTATAGAAGAATTGGGAGATTCAGTAACACCCAATTGGTCAGCTATAAACTATATAGGTAAACCAGACCCCTTATATGTTTATAAAGGTGCAGAAAGAAAAATGTCTCTTAAATTTTCATTAGCATCTTTTAGTTCCGCCGAACATAAAGTATTGTGGAATAAAGCTAACAAATTAATAGGATTGAATTATCCTACATATGCAGAATTATCCGGTGGTGGAAAAAGAATGGTGCCACCAATGATTAGATTAACTGTAGGAGATTATGTATCAGACCAACCTGGATTTTTTGAAAATATTAATATCACACCAAAAGACAATTCATTTTGGGAAATAGAAAAAGGTAGACAACTACCACATCATCTAGATGTTAATTGCTCTTTTGTTATGATTGGTGACCATCTACCTGATTTAGAAAATCCTAAATTTTATAATATAGATGGTGCACAAAAAACAACTACTTAATGGGGTAAAATATGGCAGATAGATATTTAAGAATAAGACAACAGATTGATAAAGAAACTAGTAATAGAGTCTATAAATCAACTTTGTATCCACAAATAAATCCTAGTAATACTGATTTAGTGGTTATTGTTAAAGTAGGTTCTCAGAGATTAGATATTCTTTCATATAGATACTATGGTACTCCAGATTACTGGTGGATTATTTCTCAAGCTAATAATTTAAGCGGGGACACTATGACTATTCCAGCTGGAACTAAAATTAGGATACCACAAGATATAGAGCAGATTTTGAGAGATATGGATAATTTAAATAATAAGAGGTAGGTTATAATGGCAACACTAAGTACATCATTTTTGTCAAATATACATCCAAGAATACAAGAAGAGCTTTTCAGAAAAATGGATTTAGCTGAAAGAGGAAGTTTAACTTCTCAAGATGTAAAATCTTGTTGGGCAAAAATGACATCTGGAACTACTCACAAAGATGGTGAATCTGATGCGGTAGTTTTATTAGCGGGAGAATTAAATTCAAATAAAATAAGAGAAGGTTTTGATGAAAATTATAACTGGTCTACTAATAGAGAGGGTAAATTAAATTTTGGAGAATCTGTAGCAGATTCTAATGGAGAAATTTATAGACCTATGGCTGGTATAACGGGTATTGAGTCAAGTACAGATGGTTCATTTGGTTCATTAAAAAAGGCAACAGTTAATTGGCAATGTTGGTCAATGAATGATTTAGCTAGATTATCAAAAGCATTTATGACGATAGGACGCTCTGTTATGGTTGAATGGGGTTGGAGTGGAGAACCTGGTGGTATACTGACTTATGCACCAGATGAGATGAATAGAGCTATAAGAGAAGGTAAAAGAAGAATTATAGAAAATAAAGGTAATTATGAAATAGTATCGGGAGTTATTAAAAATTTTAGTTGGAATGCTAATCAAGATGGTGGATTTGATTGTTCGACAGAAATAATATCACACGGAACTCCAATGGTTGAGGGTGGTATGGGAAATGATACTAATATTCAAGTTCCAGAAGGTGGTGTTGATGAAAGTGAAGAAGCTAGAGCTGCACTAGCTCAATTAGGTTTTAATAATTTACAAAAATATTTAAATAGTATTAAGTTAGAAATTTTAAGACATTTGAATCCAGGAACTTTTATTAGTGACCCCTGGATAGGTAAAGATAAAGTTGAAGGTGCAGATATTACTAAAAGAAAAAATATAGAGATACGAGACAGTAAACTACAGTTTGGTAGTGTAACTTTCGTAAGCTGGGGATATTTTGAAGATAATATATTGAGTAAATATTTAGGAAGAGTAACTACTTCATCAGATGTAAAATATAGTTTTAGAAGTATAGATGCTATAGAAGATGGGAGTGGTGGATATAGATATGAATCTGTAAAATGTACAAATCATCCAAAACTTGAAACTGCAGATTCTCGTATTTGTCAATTTCCTGGACAAGGTAAAGGTAGAAAAGGAGATTTTGAAAATTTCGCTGTTCCTGGTTCAGGTGGAAAACTAGGGTATCTTAGAAATATAAAATTAAATGTTGAGTTTATAAGAGCTTGTTGGTTAGATGCTGACACTATGCAAGCTGGATTGGATAAAATGTTTAAGGGAATAAATGATATAGCAGGAGATATATTTGATTTTAAAATAATGGCAGATGACTGTCAAACATCTAATTTAAGAATAGTTGATGTAAATGTTTGTGAGAATGATGTACAAACTCTACTTAATGACAGAAGTTCGGTTGGGAACTATGATGGTCTATTTTATTTTCCATATATGAATGCACAAAATACTCTAGTAAGAAGTCAAACTTTAGCTGCTAAAATACCTAACTCTGCTATGTATTCTGCTATGTATGGTACTAATAAGGTTAATGTTTCATCTGCCGAGCCTGTTAGAATTGATGATGCAAGTATAGAGGCTTTTACAGAACATCTACGAGATGGAAAAATTGTTGACAAATTTTTAGGTGGATTTGGAGTACCAGATGCTAGATATAAAAATTATGGTAATTTTGCAGGAGAGTTACCAGATGATTCTAAAGAAGTAAATGTTGCAGCTGATTTAAGACCTAATGTAGGCCCACCACTTGTTGAGGGAGCTACATTAGAAGGTATTATGCAAATTAGAGACCAAAAAGAAGCAGAAGCTGGAGCTGAAGATGCAGAGGATAAAAGGTGGTATGAAAAGGTTTGGGGGTTTGGTGAAGATTTAGTTGCTGGTGCAGGTGAACTTTTAGACAAAGCTGCAAAAGGTGTAGAATCACTATATAGAGCTACTGTAGCTGGTTTAAGTGAATATGACCAAGGCGAAATTATGACATCTTTCAATATAGCTAAAATGATAAAAAATATTCAATATGATGATAAAGACCCTGTTATATATGATACTGATTTTGTACTTCCATTGGAGTTAAGTTTAGAAATTGATGGAACTGGTGGTATATTTCCTGGTAATGCATTTGGAACGGACTACATACCAGAGGATTATAAGCCACACCCACACCCAGAGGTTAAGAGTCATACAAAGGGTGCAGTTTTTATGGTTAAGGGTATAAATCATTCTGTTAGTGCAGAGGGTTGGACAACTTCATTTGAGGGTATTATGAGATGCTCAATACCACCTCAGAAATAGAGAGAATAAATGAAAGAATATAATCAGTTAAAAGAAATTCAAAGAGATAGAGTTGTAAGAAATAAACTTCTAAATGAGCAATACTCATATAGTGAGCTTAAAAGACTATCTAAGCAATTTGGATTTACTGAGATTGATGACCCAGATTTTATAGATTTTATGATACCGCCTGGAACTACTCCAAAAGGTTTTGGAGATGATTTAGGATATTATGATTTTGACCCTGATAGTATAAACAATCCTGGTAATACTCAGAAACCAAATCCTGCAAATAGTTTTGGAGATGATTTAGGTTTTGATGATTTTGAACCTGATGGGAGCCCCTCAGATGGAAAAGTTAAACCTGATGACATAAAATCTACCATTTATTCAGATATATTAAAATCTAACGGACAAGAATATATTCAAGAGCATCCAAAAATTGTTCAGACAGCACCAACGGATGAAGAGCGTGAGGCGGGATTCATCACACGATATTTTTTACAACAATCAAACTCACCGACTGCACCAATATATGAGGTTGATAAAGAGCAGTTTGAAGAATGGGTAAAAGAAGGTGGTACGATTGACAATGGTTTTTATAATGGTACTTTGATGAGATGGAGAATTAGAGGTAATTTAGAAACTGTGGTTGATAATGGAGTCATTATACGGGGAGTTCTAGAGGGAAATCAAAAAAGTATAGATTTAGCCTCAGAAACTTTACCTGAATTAAAAAATCAAATTACAAATCTTGTTAAATACTGGAGAAGATAGCTCTTGACTTTAATAAATTAAAGCTCGTATATTATATATAATAAATTAGGTTATAATGCAGGTTATAGAAAAAAATACTCAATTTGAGGAATTGAAATCACTCAACGGAGAATGTTATTCAGTTCCAATATTTATTGATTCAAAAAAACATCGACTAAATAATTCGCTATCACTATTATATTTAAATTGTGATGAAAGAGAGTTTATGCTTTGCTTTGACCATAGTGAGTCTTTAGGTGTTTCATTAGATTGTTTGGATGATTTACAATTTGATAAATTTTATGTTCCAAATAAAAATGAATTAAATTTAAATAATACGATTGATATATCGATGCTTTACTATCTAAATACTAATAAAGTATTAGAGTTTGATTTTGAATCTGATACACATAATTATTTTGAGCGTAAATACTACAGATTTAGTAATATAAATAAATTGATTCCTATATACAAACATCTTGAAAACTCTAGAAAAATTGTTCAGAAGATGAAACGAGTAGTTGAGGTTTGTAACCAAAATGATGTATTTCAAATTTATAATAATGATGTATTGAGTAATTTGAACTTTATAGAATCTTCAGGGTTAAAAGTAGACAGAAGTAAAATTCCAATAGACTACCAGAGACATATTGGTACAGGTGACTTTGTATACACCGAATATAACCCATATACATCGACGGGTAGACCATCTAACAAGTATGGTGGAATGAACTTTGGTGCACTTAATAAATCGGATGGTAGTAGAGAACCATTTGTTAGTAGATTTAATAATGGTATTTTAGTAGAAATGGATTATGATGCATATCACTTGCGTTTGATTGCCAACATAATTGGATATGATTTTCCAGAGGGTTCTGTTCACGAATATCTAAGTAAGCAATATGGAGTTGACTATCAGGAAAGTAAAAAACTAAGTTTTAAGTACCTTTATGGGGGAATACCAAAGGATATATCGACTAATATACCATTCTTTAATCAGGTATCTAAATATATTAAGGATAAATGGTATGAGTATAATAGTACTTTTTCTGTTAAATCTGATATTTATAATAGAGAAATAAGTAAGAAGAATTTAGCTGATATGAATCCAAATAAACTTTTTAACTATTTGATTCAGTTAAATGAGACAGAATATAATATGAAGATGCTTTCAGAATTGTCGATGATAGTGCAACCATATAAATCTAAATTAATTCTATATCAGTATGATTCGTTCTTATTCGATTTTTGTTTAGATGATGGTAAAGAATTTCTACAAAAGGTTAGAACTACTATCGAACAAAATGGTAATTTTCCAGTTAAGGTTTCAAAGGGTATGAATTACCACGAAATGAAAGAAATAGTGGAGAAATAAATGTATGTAGATTATGATGAAATAGTTAGAGAATGGGCATACCGAGTTCCAAATGGTAAGCCTGATTTAAACAAACCATATCATAAAGAAAAATTACGAGAGGTTTTATTAGAGCTTAATTATCCATTAGATTTATTGGATAGTCCAAAAGAAGTATTAAATGAGGCTAAATTTGATATTACAAATATACTTAAAGAAAAATATTGGAAAGCTTTAATTGATAAGATAAAAGCTGGAGAAGATATTTTAACAGAAGACCCATCTGGTAAAATAAAGATAAGTAAGAGTTGGTTGAAGGAATTTGAACCACTTTCAAAGACAAAAGATGCTTTGAATAAATATTTTAAAGGTGGTGGAAGTTCTTATATACCTATTATTCCAGCTACTAATGGACAGAAATATACATTAGCACAAATTTCAAAATCAACATTTACAGGTAAAGGTGGTGGAGATAATAAAATACCATCAGATGCTGCATATTATGAGATGGCTATATGTAAGTGGCACAATATGAATAATGTTGGTATGAAAGAAGATACTGCTATATCAGCAGCTGAAATTGATGCTGCAAAATACGAAAATTTTAAAACACATTTAGACGAAGTTGGTAAAAATATAGCTAAAAATTTAGGTAAAATATCAGGTAAATTAATCTATACTGGTAAAAGAAGTTATAGTCCATCACCAAATTGGACAACATCAGAAGGAACACCAAAAACAGATATTTTAAATTCAAAGTATAGAATATCATTAAAGAAAAAAGGTGGTTCACAATTATCAAGTGGTGGTGCGGGTGATGCTAAAGGATTGTTTACTGCAGGTTTAGAATTTTATAAAAAACAAGATAATGGAAATAGTGAGTTAGCGGATTCTATCATAGCTACGGTAGATTCTAAATTTAAAACATTTCATGCAGACCCAACTGTGACAGAAATAAAACAATCTTTCGCACAATGGTACATTGATGTTAGATTTCCAGAAATAAAAAATAAAATACCAAAAGGTAAAAAGTATAAAGATGCGGATATTCAGAAACACGCTAAAGCTGAAGCTATGGCATCTAATATGATTTCTGGAAGGGGTAATTTTACAACTTGGTTTATTGATGGTATTCCAGATGAAACTAATAAGATTACCAAAAGATTTAAAACTTATTTAAAAACTATTGGTAATGAAGATTTAAAGAAAGCTGTTCAAGGTGTATTAGAGCAGAATATAATACATAAAGATTTAGAAGCTCAATTTAAAAATGCTTTAGAAAATGATGATTTTAAAAAGTGGGTGGTATATGAAGCTGCTACAGGTAATTATAAGTTTTCAGGTGATAATGATGTTAATTCATCTCACGAAGGTATTGCTAATTCACTACTAGAATTTGATTTAGGTGGCTCAACCACATTCCATACTGATATGATTAAGTATGCTAAATCTCACGCTTCTAAAGTAAAAACTAATGTTGGATTTAAATCTACAGGTAGAAGTAAGTTTACTGCATTTAGATTATTAAATGAAAATAATGAACTAGTAGAGGAGTATGATTTAAACAAAGATATTGATATGATTATGAGTGAGGAGTTAGATAATCTATATAAAGACATTGATGATTTATTGGAAGAGGGTCTTATAGATTGGGCTAAAAAAGGTGTTAAGAAATTACAAAAAGCTGGAAAACAATTATTTGAAAAAATAAAATCATATGTAAAGAATTTTTTCAAAAATACAATACAGAGAGTTTTAAATAAACTAAAAGAATATGCTAAAAAGGGTGTCCAATTTTTACTAGATGTTCTTGGTATACAAGTTAATGGTTCTTCGGAACTTATGATTAAATTTTAAGAGAATGAAATGAAAACACAACTATTATGTACATTTACAGACCAGTCTCAACTAAATAATCTCGTTAGTCAGATTATAGAGGCCTATACAATTATTTTTGATAAAATTTATGTATTTCAAAATGATGAGAATCCTGAACAATTAGTTTGTACATATAATGTAGATTCAGTCAATCTCGGTAATTTTTTAGAAAAAACTATTTCTCTTCATAGAAAAAAACAAACAAATACCCTATATACTATTAATGCTTTAAATTGTATAATTAGAGATTTAAATAATGGTATATTGGATAAGAGATTTGAAATCCCCTGGGAAAACTATCAAAATTCACTTTTATTGACAACAGATGATAATAAATTGAATCACATCAGAACACACATCTATACAATCGTAGATACAAAAACCTGGAAAAAATAAAAAATAGCTCTTGACACGAATACTATAAAGCTCTTATATTATAGTGTTAAGAAAAGGAGTTATTTTATGTGTAATAAGTGTCAAAAACCAAATCCCCCTGTGGAATATAAAAATAAAAAATATTGTAATTGGTACTGTGCGAAAAAAAAATAATAAAAAAATGAAAAAAGCTCTTGACTTGTATTGTCAAAAGCTGGTATATTATAGTGTTAAGAAAAGGAGTTTTTAAATGAGTTATAAATTTGATGATAAAGGTTTTGTTTTTAGGTCTGGTCCTTCCAAGACTAAAACAAATCAATATTCATCATTTTGGATTAATAACAATAATGATGATGAATATGATGAGTTATTTGGAACTGAAAAACCTAAAGGTCGTGACCTTGTTCAGTTAGCGTCATATAAGAGAGCTATCAGTAACTTTGTTAATATTGTTACTGGTGAGTCTTTTCCTGTTGTGTTTAATTCAAAAGATGAAAGTTATACTAATGGTAAAAAAGTTGTGATTGGTTCTAATCTTACTGATAAAAACTTTGATGTTGCAGTTGGGTTAGCTCTTCACGAGGGTTCACATATTAAGTTGTCTGATTTTGATTTTCTAAGACATCTTGAGACTAATATTCCACAAGAGATTTATAATCTTGGTGAGACTATGGGTGTTCCAAGAATGGATATTATTAAAACTGTTAAAAGTATTTTAAACTATGTTGAAGATAGAAGAATTGATTATTTCATTTTCTCATCTTCACCTGGTTATAAAGGTTATTACAATTCTATGTATGACAAGTATTTTTATTCTAAGAATGTAGATAAAGGTCTTCTATCTTCAGAGTTCAGAACAGAAGAGATTGATTCTTATATGTTCAGAATCATTAACCTTCATAATAAAAATCGTCAGTTGGGTGCTCTTAAAGGTTTAAGAAAAATCTATGACATTATTGATTTAAGAAATATTCAAAGACTAAGAGACACTAATGATTGTTTCAATATTTCTTGTGAAGTTATGAGTGAAATTCTTCTTTCAATTGATAAGATTGAAGTTCCTGATTCTGATGAAGAGGGTCAAGGTCAAGGTGGTTCTTCTGATAACACTATGTCTGATGAAGAGTTTGAGTCTTTACTTGATGCTGTTGAGAATGGTGACTCTATGAGTTCTTCTGATTCTGATTCAACTAGTGGTGGAAAAACTATTGATGTTCCTATTCCTTCAACACCAGAGACACCAGATGAAAATCTTTCAAATGATGATGGTTCTGAGTCTGTTGAGTTATCAGATAGACAAAAAGAGTTATTGAAGAAAGCGTTTCAGAAACAAGAAAAGTTTCTTGATGGTGATATTCAAAAAACTCTAATGTCTAAAAAAGATTCTCAAGATATTAAAGCTATTGAAGAAAGTGGTGCTGGGTATGAGAATGTCGGTAAAGATGTTGAGAACTATTACGGTGGATTTTCTAAAGGTACTAAGTGTTTGGTTGTTAAGAACTTAACTCAATCAATTATTGATTCAGACCAATTTGGTTGTGCTTCTTCTTGGAATCAAAGGTCTTATAATGATACAGATAGATATGGTAGAGGTTACAACTTTGTTTCAGAGGGTATGAGAATTGGAACTATGTTGGGTAGAAAACTTCAAGTTAGAAACGAAGAAAATACTACTAAATATACAAGAAAAGATTCCGGAAGACTTGACAGAAGATTGATTTCTGAGTTAGGTTTCGGAAACTCTAATGTCTTCCAACAAACTTTTGTTGACAAGTTCAACAAAGTATTTGTTCACTTATCGATTGACGCTAGTGGTTCTATGAGTGGTAAAAAGTGGAACAAAGCTATGACTAGTGCTGTCGCTATGATAAAAGCTTCTGATATGGTTGGAAACATTGATGTGGTTGTTTCAATTAGAACTACTCATTCTAAAAATAATAGTCAAGGTGTTCCTTTCATTATGGTTTGTTATGATTCAAGGAAAGATAACTTAGTAAAAGTTAGAAAATTATTCCCAGCGTTAGATGTTAGTGGAACTACCCCCGAGGGTTTATGTTTCGAGTCTATTATGGATGAATTGATTCCTGGTTCAACTACTCAAGATTCTTACTTCATCAACTATTCAGATGGTCAACCTTACTTTGGTAACTCTGATATACATTATAGTGGTGATAGAGCTGAGAAACATACTAAGAAAATGGTTGATATGATGAGAAACAAAGGTATTAAAGTTCTTAGTTATTTCATTAGTGATTATGATTATGAAAGTGACAGAAGTTCTTTCAAAAATATGTATGGTTCTGATTCTGAGTTTGTAAATGTGACAAATGTCGTGGATGTCGCTAGAACTATGAACAAAAGATTCTTAACAAAGTAGTGGATACACTACTAGGGGGAGCTTCTCTTTTACTCCTTTCTTGGAGTTCCCCCGAAAATTTTTTTGTATTTTAAGAAAGTTAGTAATACTTATTAGTGGTTGATATGGTTCAACCCAATAACAAATAACAAATAAAAAGTAGGAGTTAATAATGGATATTAATGCGATTAAACAAAGGTTATCTCAACTCAAAGAGACAAACACAAAACAATCTAGTTTATGGAAACCATCACCTGGAACACAACAAGTAAGAATAGTACCTTACAAATTCAATAAGGATAATCCTTTTATTGAGTTGTACTTTCACTATGATGTTGCTAAAAGAACTTATCTTTCACCAATATCATTTGGAAGACCAGACCCAATCGAAGAGTTTGCAACAAAACTAAAGCAAACTGGTAATAAAGACGATTGGAGATTAGGTCGTAAATTAGACGCTAAAATGAGAACTTTTCTTCCAGTAATAGTTCGTGGAGAAGAAGCTCAAGGTGTTAAGTTTTGGGGATTTGGAAAAACAGTTTATCAAGAACTGTTAGGTTTTATTGCTGACCCTGATTACGGTGATATCGCAGACCCAATGACAGGTCGTGACATCTCTGTTGAATTTAAAACTGCTGAAGAGACAGGTGCAAACTTTCCTTCAACATCAATCAGAGTTAAGCCTAATCAAACACCAATAACTGAAGATAAAGAACAACTTAAATCTATGATTGAAAATCAACAAGAGATTACTCAGATTTATACTGAGCAGTCATATGATGAGTTGAAAGAAGTTCTTCATAATTATTTAAACCCATCTGATACAGATTCTAATGAAAGTGGTAATGTAGGAAATACGACAGCTACAAAAGATGATGGTTTGGATAAAGTTGTTGATACAAAAACCGAAAAAAATAGTGATGTAGAAGCTGCATTTGACGACTTGTTCAATAGCTAAATAATAAATTGTAGATGAGTGGGTCATAGGATAAGGTCTAATCTTTTGATAATGTACCACACGAATAAATTTAGGCTCACTCATTTACATAATAGGAGAAATATATGGCAATTAGAGATGATTTGGCTGAAATATTGGCCGGTGATTTAAACAAAAAATTCAAAGGTACTAAAGTAGCTTATTTCTTAGACGGTTCAGACCAGACACCAACAGATGTAGATGATTTTATCTCAACAGGTTCAGATATGTTGGATTTGGCAATATCTAATAGACCAAATGGTGGTATAGCCGTTGGTCGTATCACAGAGATTAATGGATTGGAATCTAGTGGTAAATCTTTACTAGGTGCTCATTTATTAGCAGAAACTCAAAAGAAAGGTGGTGTTGCAGTTTATATTGATACAGAGACATCAGTTAGTAGAGAGTTTTTGAGAGCTATTGGTGTTGATTTGGATAGTATGTTATATGTACATACTGAGACAGTTGAAGATATTTTTGAAATTATAGAATCAATAGTAGTAAAAATTAGAGAGTCCAATAAAGATAAGTTAGTAACTATTTTAGTTGACAGTTTGGCAGCTGCCAGTACGAAAGTTGAAATGGAAGCCGACTATGATAAAGATGGTTGGGCTACAAGTAAAGCAATCGTGATAAGTAAAGCTATGAGAAAAATCACCCAAATGATA
>MDSY01011288.1_pt1 | contig 18687 bp, 15 predicted proteins | sample 811131 | NCBI WGS metagenome assembly MDSY01 (sample SAMN05326643, study PRJNA326480) | marine metagenome | isolation source: seawater | place: Atlantic Ocean: South West | collected 2010
ATAGAAATACATTTCATTGATGAGGTTAATCCAGGTTATTTTTGGATTTTTCCTGTTAATGATGGGACTGTTAATGTAGGTATCGGAATGGTAATTGCTGAACAGAGAAAGCAAGTAGGAATTAAAAAATCATTAAAAAGGATGCAAAAAGATGTAATTGCTAATCATCCACTTTTCAAAGATAGATTTGAAAATGCAAATTTGGTTGAAGGATCGGAGCGAGGTTGGCAATTACCATTCGGTTCACCAAGAAAGAATGCGCCTTCATATCAGCCTAGAAGAAGTGCTATGGCTGGGGCAATATGTATTGGAGATGCTGCGAGTCTAGTAGACCCATTCAGCGGAGAAGGAATTGGTAATGCATTAGTTTCTGCCAAATTGACGTCTGAAATTTTTGATAAAAATATTCATTCAGATGGATTTTCAGAGGATTCAGCAAATAAATATATGAAAGAATTATGGGATAAATTGGGTCCTGAATTAACAAATTCATATAGATTACAGCAAGTAATTAAACGTAAATGGTTATTAAATTGGTTTATGAAAAAAGCATCAAAAAAGGAATCAATAAGAGAAATGATGACAGAGATGATTGCCGGTAAAGAAGCCTCTGGAGGAGTTTATAGTAAATGGTTCGTCATAAAAGCATTACTTCTACCTTAAGGTGATTATTTGGATACGACTCTCAATGAAATAAAGGCTGTTTTTCTGGATTTAGATGGGACAATTTACATGGGAGATGAATTGATACCGGGAGCTATTGAATTTCTAAAAAGATTGAATGATAATAATATAAGATACTTCTTTTTATCTAATAATTCTAGTAAATCAATAACTCAATACTTAGAAAAATTAAGAAGTTTAAATATTCCTGCAAAGAAAGAAGAGATTTTACTTTCTACACATGATTTAATAAATTGGCTAAAGAATAAGAATGTAACAAAAACATACCTTGTAGGTACAAAAGGTATGCAGGAGATGCTTGAGAGTGAGAATATAGAAACTAAAGCAAATAATCCAGAGTATGTAGTTCTTGGATATGATACTGAGATAAATTATGAAAAGTTATCTAAAGCATCATCATTTTTGCATAATGGAGTAAAATTAATTGCAAGTCATCCTGATGTTGTATGTCCATCTCCAATAGGGAACTTGCCAGATAGTGGCGCATATATGGCATTATTTGAAGCAACAACAGGAGTTAAACCAACTCATATTTGTGGGAAACCTAATCCCGAAATGATTTTACATAAAATAAAAGAATTATATTTGAAGCCATCGGATTGTGCAATGATTGGCGATCGGATTTATACTGATATGGAGATGGCGATTAGAGCCGAAGTAAATGGTATACTAGTTCTTTCTGGTGAGGCGACTAGAGAAGATTTACTTAAACTTTCTAAACAGCCGAATTTAGTGGTAAACTCCGTTAATGATTTGGTTAGATAAAAATAGATTGGGATTGTTTTTTTAATCAATTTTATGGGATTAATTAAATAACTTATATTGGTACTCAATATTGTGGAGAATGGTTCGCCCCCGCACGATTTGTCGAATTGTGATTTAAGAACCTTGCCCGAAATTATCTCATGGCCGAGTTTATCTTCACAAGCAGAATCAATAGATAAATTAAGTGAGATGGGGGCTTTAGAAAATTTAATAGTGAAAGATGTATTATCAATTACACCACGAGAGGTACATGCACTACCATTATCGGAGAATATTGATAACATCGGAAGTAGTTCATTAAAGTTACCCTGGTGGATTGATTTAGAAAAGCCCAATTCACTTTTACCAGGATTATTCGAAACTTGTCAAATTTTCCAAATGATGGGTATTTCGGCTGGTCATAAAATTTTATTGATCGGCCCTAGAGGAAATTGGTGGACAGAAATTTTTTTGCATATGGGTGCTTCAAAAATAAATATTATTGAAATTGACGATTATAGAAGAGAGATTTTAAAGAATAGGTGGGAAAATTTGCGCCTAGATATAGTATCTAAAGCATTAAATTGCGATATTGGATGGAATGGTTTGGAATATTTTGCAATAAATTCAGACAAAAATTTGTATGATAGGATTTTGATAACAGGTGGCCTAAAATGTATGCCAACTCAATTATTTAATAAATTAAAGGAAAATGGTGAAATATGGGCCCCCATTGGTAATAATGGAGAAACTATTTTACATCGTATAACAAAATCATTTTCTGAAAATATTGATAATCAGAATATAGCAATATGGGATGTCGATATGTTAGGATCTGTGGCTGAAAATATAATTTGCCATGGTAATAAAATTGACAAAGGGGGTGTTTCTATTGTCGAAGAAAGTTCTGAATTAATTAGGGAAGCTTGGTTAAATGCAAATAATAACCCTACAAAAGATAGAATTGGCCCAGATTCTTTATTAAAAATGATAAAAGATGTGTGGGAATCAACAGATATTTTATTGGAGTATGATAATATCACCCTTAAGGACTCAATAGCAAAAGATCTTTTTAAGATGGGCAATGTACTTCAAAAAATAGGAATTTTTGAGTTAGCAGCTGAGCATCATGGAACCTCATTTTCAATTTCTCCTTCTGCCGAATCTGCTTGCTACTTAGGAATGACTTTTCCAATAAATAATGATGATTCTTTAGCATGGCAGAGAGTCGCTATAGAGACGGATCCAAATTTTGGAGAATCTTGGAATGAAGTAGGAGAGTTAATGATGAAAAAAGGCTTGATTGATGATTCAATAAACTGGTTTAGAGGTGCAATTGTATCAAAAAATTATTCAAGAAGGGGTGAGGCCTGGATTAATCTAACAAGGGCGCATATGGAAATAAATCAAACATTATCTGCATTTTTTTCAGCACAGAAAGCAGTAGAAATGTTTCCTGACAATAATGAATTAGTTGAATTGTTAACTTATCTTGGAGAAGATTTAATTTAAAATAAACTTGAATTTTGTAATATATTGGAGTGAGTATGAATAACATAGTTGTGGTGACTGGTGCTAGTGGATTTATAGGGAGCCACATTGTTTCAAATCTTCTTTTAAAGGGGAGAAATGTAAGAGCAACTGTTAGAGACTTGAATGATTCATCTAGAGTTTCTCATTTACGAAAGCTACCAATAAATAATAATGGGTCATTAGTAATTGTAGAAATGGATCTCTTTGATACAAATAGTGTGGATAAGGCAATAAGTGGTGCTATTGACGTAATTCATACTGCTGCTGCAGTTATTATTAGATCAAAAAACCCTCAGCGAGATATTGTCGATCCAAGTATAATTGGAACACAAAATGTCCTAAATGCTATCGAAAGGAGTGGTTCCGTAAAAAATTATGTTCATACATCATCAACGGCAGCAATTAGGCCTGCGTCTTGGACTGACGGCGAGATTTTAACCTCGGAAACCTATGCTGACGATGCAAAAATAACAACAAATCCTTATGGTTTGGCAAAATATAGTGCTGAGATGTTAGTTAGGGACTGGTGCAATAATATGAATCCTGATCTTAAGCCCAGAATGATAACAATTCATCCATGTATGGTCTTTGGACCTCCTCTATCTCCTCGACATTTAAATGGTTCATTAGCCATAATTATGATGTTAGTAAAACGTAAGTTACCCGTTTTGCTACCTATGCAAATTAGCATTGTAGATGTTAGAGACGTGGCGGAAATACATGTCTTAGCATTAAAAAATGGTAAAGATGGAGGAAGATATTTGACCGTTGCAGGAGAGATGATGATGGCTGAAATGGCAGATGTTTTGAGAGAATCATATCCTACCAGAAAATGGCCAAAGATAGTTCTGCCATATAAAATTGCAATTATAATTTCTGCATTACATCCAAAAGTTAGCATATCATGGGCACGAACGCATCTGAAAAATAAATTATATTGGAACTCTGAGCCTGCCTCAAAAGATTTTAGGATAATTTGGAGAAATCCAAAAGATACAATAACGGAAACAATACCAAATATTATAGATAATAATTGGGATTGAAAGCAAAACAACCAAAGCATGATATTTTCAATGCTGGATAGTTAGCAGGGCTATGCGGAGGTCTAGTATACTAATTGTATTTCTTTTGATAATGCCAACTTTGACAGGATGTTTGACCAAAGATAAAAATATGGTAGAAGAGATGGATAACCATTTTCCTATTGAATCAGATATGATTCCAATAACAACATGGTACCATTATCCAGGAGATCCTAATTCCCCAAGGGCAATTGATGCTACGGATTATATGGCAGTATTAAATGCAAATATTACTGAAAATCTTACCGGAGATAATATTCCATTTTATTCAGTTGGGACTTATTATGGAACTGGTTGGGATACATTTGAGCCAACATTAGGAATTACGTCATCTGGGGCAATTTTCTTTACAAATTATAATGGTCTTGGCGATGGAACACACATAATTAGATCTATGGATCAAGGGCAAACATGGGAAGATGTAGGCCCTTTTGGCCAAATTGATGATGACTCCGGGCAAACGCCAAATTCAAATGATCCATACTTATATGTAGATAAATTTAATGATAGGTTGGTTAAGTTTGATATGCATGCTCTAGCTGCTATGTTTGTTGAATATTCAGATGACGATGGAGAGTCTTGGAGTATTCCATATCCAGTTGAGGGTTATTTAGCACCCCAAGATCATCAAAGTATAGCATCTGTACCTAGTGAAGACGCAATTATTGGAGATATTGTTTATGTATATTGTATCAATACTGGATCCGCTGCTGCTGGCCCTCAATGCTCTCGATCCATAACTGGCGGACAAACATGGGATATTCAGAGATTGGGATACCCCACAGAGTCGTTTGGGAGTCAATGTTCAGGATTGCATGGACATCTGGCCGGTGGGTCGGATGGTGCGATTTACCGAGGAAATCCTTCTTGTGAAGGTCCAGCAGTTTATCGGTCCTTGGATGCAGGGTACACATGGAGTGAGCATACGATAACTACTGTGGTTGGCATGCAACAAGGATGGCATTCGCATGAGGTTGCCACTGCGGTTGATGAAGGCGGAAATGTTCATGCGACATGGATTTCTGATGATCAAATGCCATGGTATGCATACTCTAGAGATCAAGGAGAGACATGGAGTTCTCCGATGATGGTTGCACCTCCGGGAGTAAATGAAAGTGGTTTTCCAACGATATTTGCTGGAGATTCAGGGAGAGTTGTGATTGGATATATAGGAGAATCAAATGACTGGAATGAATCTTCAGGAGGAGGATGGTCCGGTTACATGTCAATTATGACAAATGCTTTTGCCGAAAATCCACTAATTACGAGTGTTGCAGTTAATTTACCAACTGATCCATTAGATATTTTGCCTGATTGTGGAAATATAAGGTGTGGGGGTTTTGGTGATTTTATTGATATAGAAATAGATGATGATGGTAGACCATGGATTGCATTAGCACATAATGCCGCAGGAAATGATGAGGCAATAATTGGAACTTTAATGACTGGTCCATCATTATATGGACCCATTGTACAATTACCAACACTAGAAGAAGGTGGAAATTTAACACTTAAGTTATGAGAGAACAAACTTCCGTACATATGATGTATAGAAGACCGCTCCGTTAACTTATGAAACCCCTTACAATACTTATTGTTTTACTGGTTTTGGGTTCGATGGTGTCGGGTTGTCTTACTAAAAATGATACAGTAAAGGATGATGAAAAGTCTCTTATTTCTGAGATATGTCCAGAGGGTTACGCAAATAATACATGGTATCATTTTCCTAATTCTACAGATATTTTTTCAACGGATGACTCGTTTGATTTAAATTCCATTTTAACTGGTGAAAATATCCCAATTTGTGCAAAAGGAACATATTATGGCATAGGAGTTTCAACTTTTGAGCCTACAATTGGTATTACTTCACAAGACAATTTATTCATGACTAGTTGGGGTAATGGACCTGGAGGATCTACTGCAATAATTCGATGCTCAAATATGATTGAAATGACTAGTTTGGATTATGTATGTGAAAATACATATCAAGGACAAATTGTGAATAGTAATGACCCATACGTATATGTTGACCCTTGGACTGATAGAGTAATGAAATTTGATATGCATGCATTAGCAGGTATGACAGTTGAATGGTCTGATGATGAAGGTGAAACATGGGGGCCTTTAGGGCTTGCTTCATTCGCAACTGGATATTCGGTACAAGATCATCAAACGATTGCATCGTCACCCTATAATGCACTATTACATGAAACAACATGGGTTTTTTGTGTAAATGGTAATTGGCAATCTCCTCTATGCTCTACAAGTCAAGATGGTGGTTTAACATGGGGGCCAGAGGTTCCTGGTGCCCCAACTAATTGTAATAGTGGAGGTTTGACTGGGCACATGGTGGGCTCCAATAATGGTAACTTTTACAGAGGTAATCCTGGTTGTGATGGAGAGGGATATTCGATTTATCGAAGTTCAGATGGAGGGTTAACATGGAGTGAACATAAATTACCTACTGAAGAAACGGGAACTGCTGCCACATGGAATGCCGAGGAAGCACAAGTTTATCCAGATGAAGACAATAATGTACATGCAATGTGGATTGGTGTCGATAATATGCCTTACTATTCTTATTCTTTTGATAATTGTGATACTTGGAGTAGTCCAATTATGATTGCTCCGCCAACTAACCTTAACGGAACGGGTTTCCCGGCACTTGCGGCTGGGGATTCGGGGCGTGTTGCATTTGCATACTTAGGTGACTCTGGAGGCAATACTTGGAATGGATATATTTCTGTAATGACTGATGCGTTTTCTCCTATGCCGCTAATTACTACCACACAGGTAAATAATTTCGGAGATCCTTTGGATACTACTGTTGATTGTGGATATAATCGATGTGGAGGATTTGGTGATTTTATTGATATTTTAATTGATCAGCATGGTAGGCCATGGTTCGGACTTTCTCATAATATTGTAGATCAGGGAATCTATGGTACAATGATGATGGGGCCTAGCCTAAGAGATGCTACAGTTCCATTAAATCCTCTACCCGAAGGTGGTTTTACAACTCTTTAGATTTTAGTGTTATAGTAATATAATTGCTTGATTCAAAAATCCTAAAGCAAATATCATCATTGTTACTCCGCAAATAGATAAGAATATTCTATACGTTTTGATAGAAATATTTCCTCTTGTTTTATCAAAGAAATATGCAATAGTAGTTTTTACAATTATTATTGAAATCAAAAATGAAATAGCATATGCAATGGGTGCAAGAGGCTCTTTATCAACAACTGAAGCCATCAAAGGTCCGCCAATCAAAAACCAGAATATATACACGTTTGGATTCAATAAGTTTGTTAATATTCCTCTCTTTAATGATTTAGAATAATCAATATTATCTAATTTTGAATCTGGAGGTTCTATTGAAAAGCATTCTATTCCCATTTTTAATAAGAAAATCGACCCAATAATTGAAATTATAGCTAAAAACATTGGCCTTGTTGAGAACCAGTTTGCTGCGAATAGACTAATTATTATCAATGGGCCATCTGTAAATATTGGGGCTGCGGCTGTCCAAATACCAGCTCTTCGGCCATTGGAAAGTGTCTCTCTAATTACCATAGTCAACAAAGGTCCAGGTTTTATTCCTTCTACTATTCCAAGAGTTATTCCCGCTATTGTTAATGCTAATATTATATTAATTTCCAAACTTAATTCCTCATATTAATAGTAATTTTTGCTATTAATTTTAGAATTTCAAGATATAGCCAAGCAAGTGTAACTAGTAAACCAAATGCTGCCCTCCACTCAAGTTGTTTGGGAGCCCCTCGTAATACTCCTCTTTCTATAAAATCAAAATCTGCAACTAAACATAATGACGCAATCCCAACAACAAATAATGAGAATGCTATTCCAACCGGCCCTGAACCATGAATTAGCGGTATTTCGAACCCAATAAATGATCCAATTATGGATATTAAATAAATTAAAAAAATTGCAGCCATTGCAGAAGTTACTGCAATTTGCATATTTTTATCCCAATGTATTAATCCAAGTCTGTAAATTATGATCATAACTGCAAGTATCAAGAATGTTATGCTTGCTGCTATTATACCTATACTTTCTAAGCCACTTTGTTGTGCAAATATCCAAGTTATTCCTCCTAAAAATAAGCCTTCAAAAAAAGCATATGAACAAATTAAAAATGGGCTGTTCGATCTAGAAAATATTACGATTAAAGCAGATATTAAACTCCCTATGAATCCTATAATAAATAAAATACTGGATTCTGGCATCATCATCGAAGTCGCTATAGCAGAGGTGGCAGTAATTAAGAGTAATATTCCTGTTTTCTCTGATACTCCTTCTATTGACATTTGGTTTGAATTTGAATTATCCCACCAATTCATTTCTTTATACATATTTTTATCAAATGTTGAATCGGAAAGAGCTGGGTTTCCGGAGCGATACATATTATGCGCAGAAGGCCCTAATACTCAAACATTAGGGTTTATAAATTTAAAAAGCTAGACCGTGTTCTTTGCCTGCTTTCGCAACTTTATGTAAGAAGTTTTCAAAATGTATTCTCGCATAAGTGGATTTTTGAAGTGTTACATCACAGGAAGATAAAGCGGAAAGTAATTTCTCCCTAAGAGTATCGGGCAAAGATAGTCTTCTACCAACTAACACGTTGTGTAGTTGCGATACTATATCATCAGCATCAAGTCCGTAAATATTCATCAATTTATCAATTTCTGCTATTGCTCCAGATAAAACTTTACGTTTTTTGCCTGCTTTATTTTCCCAACGCCATTCAGTTACAGAACCTCTGAGGGCCATTTCTAAAATATGTCTACTTGATTGAAGTGTAGTAGATTGGACTAGATTATGCACTGCAGAACGATCTGAAGAAAGTTTGCGCATTTCTAGTAATTCTAAAATAAAAATTCCTTTTCTCAAATTACCTTGTGATATGTATGTAATATCTTCTAAAACGCCCTTGGATGGTTTTCCAAAGTTTGATTTAGAAATGTTTTCTAAAGTACTAATCATTAGATCTTTATTTGTAGGAGGGATACGTATCATTTGAGTTCTTGATCTTAAAGCATCGATTATTCTTGAAGGGGCTCTGGTTACCAAAATAAATCTAGAAGCATTACCAACCGTTTCCATCATTCTTCGTAAATAAGCTTGCCTAATATGGCCTAAATAATCTGCATCTTCTAAAATTATTAATCTACTTATGGGTGCAATATTAGAGATTTGATTCTCTTTTCCTGCTGGTGGAATATCGCCATCTTTTTTTGTGAAAATACTTCTATCGAATGAGTCGAGGCTGAGCATTCCTGCGAGTGTTTCGGTTTTACTGCCTCCTGGCCTTAAAAATTCTTCAAATTGTGCCATAGCCCCCCTCTTACGTACTAAATCACGGCATTGTAATATATGAGTAGTAGATTTCCAACTCACTCCGAGAATTTGTCTAGCAAACAGTTGCCATGCAATAGTTTTTCCAACTCCAGCTGGACCAGTTATCAATAAATGTGGAGGATCTGAAGAAATACTTGCAGACTTTAGTGATTTAACAACAGATCTAGGGAATGCTAACTCTTCGAATGTCAGTGGGGCATTTGAAATGAGCCAACTAACCATAGTTCAGTGGTAAAGGCATAAGTTTTGAAATGCACCCTTAGAAGTTTATGAATTATTAATTATTTGCTAAAATTTCTTGGTAAATGAAACCTAATACCGAATGTTAGATTAATGACACTTTATAGTCGGGTAATATGGTTGGGCGTCTAGCATCTAAAGCATCTTTGCTTCGCCAACAAAAATATAAAAATAATATTGTATTATTTCTAGTGTTTATTTTCTTAATTCAGATGGTTATGCCAACCGTTAATGCTGATGGTTTAGATGGTTTAGATATTTGTTCAGAGCTAAATAGTGGTTTTTGTGATACTGTAGATTCTGAGGATGATGGTTCAAGTCAAGTGTCTTGGATTGAAGGAATTTATCATATAAACATGTTAGACACAGAAAGTATGCTATTTGTTGCAACTTGGGAGATATATGAATATGATAGGACTCCTTTGGGATTCACAGGTACATTAGCACAAACTGCGCTTGAGAATGATGGGATATTTTCAGGTGATGGAATTCCGGCTGATGTGATACGTAACTCTTGGGATGAGCCTTGGGATGGTCAATCGGATTCAATATCGGTCGAAGATAAATTGATGGAGGAAATATCTTCTAATATAGGTAATATGCTTAGTACTTTAGGAAGTGTATCAACTCCAACTACAGATTGGATAAATAGTTTTGAAAAAGATAGTGGAGTAGTTAATTGTCAAACAGATCGAACTCAGGATGATGATGGCAATGCATACTATCCGCCCATATGTATCCAAACTACAGTAGAAATAGAGTTGTCTGCAGATAAGTTTGGTCTTGGAACTAATTCTAAATTGAATTTAGAGAGTGCGTATAAATCATTACTGATAATGGGCGGACAAGTGAAGACCTCATTGCCGATTAGTATTGAATCTGGTCATAAAAGTATATACCATGTTGATCCAATTAATTATAGTACAATAATTGGAACAAATGGTCCCGGTGCTACTAAAATAAGTAATTCAGGCACTTTTCCTTATAATTCAGGCAGGTGGGAGGTTAACAATCTGAATTTACCAAGTGGATATAGTTCCAATTTAGAATTTACAGTGGGATTTAGAAATAATGAGACGACCAATGCATTTAATTTGGCTCCAAATTCAAAATCTATGAATCTAGAAGTTGTATTGGATCTATCTGATGAGAATGCTGCATATATCGAATTGTTGGCCGGTATAAGCCATATTGAAACGGGGTCTATTCAAGGTTTAGAATTAATTCCTTCAGATAAAGGAAATATTCCCATTGTTACTTCTGATGGAATTAGAATGGCACATCATAATGGTTTGATCAATCTAGATGCAATATCTGATAACTTTCCCGTTAGTTCAGTGGGTAATTCCCTATCTAGTACGGTACCAGGCCTGAGTATTGAAATGGGAGAGTTTGAATGGATATTAGATAGTTCTCTTGAAGATTCAGCATTACTTGCAGGTGGCTTGAATTTCGAACATTCTCTCCCAAACTGTCAAACGGCAGGAGTAAATTATTGTATTTCCGGAGATTCAGCGATGGGAACTGAATACCCAGTATACCTTAGAAGTACTAGTGCGCCATTTAAGTTAGGTTTAAGTGACTTAATAGGAGATAAATTAGGGGATTTAAGTTTTTTAAATGATGTTAGCCAGAGCGATTTAGAGAAAATTATCAATAGCGGCATGGCATTTGAAACAATATTAGATCCAAGTTTTCTAAGTGCAATGAAACCCTCAGGAATGGGGAATACAGAAATAACTCTAAAATTAATTTTACCAAATTGGGCGTCAAATAAAGAAGGAGGAAATACAATTTTGTTATCTCATATCTCAGATAATAATTATGTTGGTGACTTTGGGTTACAGGGCGCTAATTCATTTGACTGGGCTCATCCATTATGTTACGAAAGTGCAGGTTGTTCAGATTTTAGTCAGAATGTATTTTGTAAATCTATAGAAAAAAGTTGTAAGAAAGGTTTAGTGGATTTAGACATCTCAGAATATTCTTTTTCAGAATTACAAAAAGGAATAACGGTTGAGTTTGCATTGAATATGGAAATTTCTCTTCATAGGTTATCAGTGCCCTCATCCATATTGGATTGTATGAATAGCGATACAACACAAGTGTCTTTGCCTGTTTTACCATCTGATTTATTAAAATTAATTTTAGAAATTGCAGATAGAGGAGATACACCATATTCTACATCATTCTCAATTTGTGATAATAATCAAATAGAACTTTGTAAGAATGATCAAACAATTGAGTTTTCGACTAATGGGATCATGGAGTTTACAAATCAATTTGGTGAAAGTGTGACTAGTTTGATAAAGTCGGAATTAAAAACATCATCAAAAATTGGAGATATTGAGATTGATGGTTTCAAAATTAATACAACTCTGGGAGGACTAATTGATACTGATTCCGTTATTGGAGATGATGAGGGTATTGTATTATCAATAAATATACCTAAGGTTAGAACTACGATTGGACTGGGAAATAGTTGGCCTGAAATATATGAAATTATAAATAATAGAGAAACAGATAATTTGAATATAGATATTAACGCCCCTCTATTAGACAATATTGTAAACCCTATTATGGCACCGATGATTAAGGCTATGGAAGGATTAACGAGCGCATTGACATTAGTAGCTGCTTCAACCATAACTGATGGATTGATGATTAAAGACCTTAAAACGGATTTACCAAATAGTGACTCTCTTGATATGCCAATAGAGTTAAGATTAACTTTACCTTTAGGCATATATCTAGAAGACTTGACTTCGATGAGCGGCCGCTCAAGCTCATCTTTCAATAGTGAAGAAAGACAAGTGATTGAATACAGAATAATATCAGGGGCCACAGATACGATAAATTTCAATTTAGTAATTGGTTGGCAATGGATTCTGCAGCAACTTCTGCCATACATATTCTTTACATTGTTATTCATATCTTGGAGAGTTAGAGCAAGAATTAAGAAACGTAGCAAGAAAAAGAGGGCATCTGAAATTAAGATAATAAAAGCTGAGGCGAGTGAAAATAAGTTTGCAAGATCTATAATTTTAAATCCAGATATAGAGGTCATTGGTGTTTCTAACTGTAAAATTTCAATAAAGAAACGAGTAAATAGTTGAGTTATTATGACATATATGCCCCAACGTAATATTGCTCTCTTTCTAGTAATAATTATGATATCTGGGCCCATAAGTGGTTGTATTAATCCCGATAGTGGTGATTTGAATGTAGATGATCTGATAATAGATATTCCTTTTGTGGAAGGAGGTTACTTTCAGGATATTGAATTAAAAGCATCAACTAAAATGTCAGTTTTCATCCCTTATTTGATATTAGATGAAGAAACAGGTTTTGTTCAAAATTCTACCGTGGTTGATTTAGTAAAAAATCAAGTAATAAGTATTTCAATATTGACGCCCCCTCGGACGAGTGAGATGATATTTTTAATTGGTGAAGTAAATCGAGAATATTGGCCAATAAGGACTCAACATGAATCTTGGAGTACATGGTTAAATTCAGATTATGAAAATTCAATTAATGGGGTTTACAGAGTAGCCGCTCAAAACAACTCAACATATGATACACTAATTCCAAGTAAAATAACTGGTGATTCAGTGATTATAAAAAGTATAGTTGTAGAAAGAATTAATTTGATTAATGTTGAAGATGGAGGCAATCATTCAAGTGGAATTGTAAATGGAAGAATTGTATATGATAGACTTTTTGAAATAACTGATCCTACCGATTCATTTGATATCATAGATGGTAAAAATGGATATTATGATAGATGGGCCGGACAAGGTAATACTGCATATGAGGATGCTGCAATGTATTTAATTAATGAATTGAATTCGTTTGGACTAGAAGTAAAAGCTCATAGATTTGAATTTACAGACATATTTGGAATTCAAAATCCTGAATCATACAACATCTGTGCTTACAAGTGGGGTATTGAGATTGTGGATGAGTGGTTGGTATTCGGTGCTCATTTCGATATAGCGCCGCCCGCTAACGCGGTTTTATTAGATCCTCACGTAACTGGGCAAAGGACTTATGGGACTAGAGTGGGTGCTTATGATAATACTGCTGGAACGTCGATGGTATTAGAAACTGCAAAGGCATTGGCTGAATTTGATAGCAGAAGGACGATGGTATTCTGCCTTTGGTCTGGTGAAGAGGGAGGAAAAAGAGGTTCGGATTATTGGACTGATTATTACGTAAAGGAAGATAATCCTGAGGTTACTGTTACTAATTATATCAACCTAGATATGGCTGGAATAAATTGGCCTGGTGGAGGTGGTGCCCCTCATGGAGATCCTGACCCAACTATTGATGAGAGTGGATATCCTAAAGATGAAGAGATTTGGCCAATGAGAGTTTATATAGGACCGGGTCCAAACCATGATAAGTTAGATCAGCCTGAAATGGTTGGTTTATCAAATTGGATCGGATCAGATTATTTAGGTTTAGAAGAACAAATGGGTACGCTTATTGGAGTTAATTACTCATCTGAAACGTGGAAAACTAACGTATGGCTAGATATGGATAGACCTGAAATAATTGTATACGAAGATACTACTGCAAGGAGTGATCATGCAAGTTTTCAAGATAATTTGGGTACTGTGACCATCGGCTTTGGAGGATTAGTTGATGGATACTGGTGTTATCATCAAACCTGCGATACATTAGAAGAAATGGAGATTTGGATGGACACAATGGATAAAAACTATGGAGAAGAGAATACAGGAGTTGCTAATCTCGTAAATAGTCTTGATATGATAACTTGGTGGGCATTACTAACATTTTTCCATTGTGATGAAAAGCCCATACTGAATACGATTAATTAATATTAAATAAATAACATAGATGAATATTTGTAAGTAATCCAAACTGTAGCTAAAGTTATAGAAAACCAAATGTTAAAAATTGTATCCGACCATGTTTTTATTTTTCTTCCATCTAATGGTCCAAATGGAAGCATATTAAATGCTGCTAGAATTGCATTTCCCCATAACCACGTTTGTATTACTTGATCAAATATTGAATTAATTCCTCCAAAAATATATGCAATTGTAATTCCAATGTTCCAAAGTATAATGTTAGATACAGGGCCTGCTAATGCTATTCGTCCGAATTGATCTTTAGAAGTCTTGCCAGCAACCATTACGGCCCCTGGGGCCATAAATACAAACCCCGTAAGTGCTGCTAGGATAACCCCAAATCTTAATCCACTTGAGTTTACTCGGAATTCAGCCCAGCAACCATATCTTCTAGCCATAATTTTATGAGCAATCTCATGAAGTAAAAACGCTGGAGTTAAAGATATGAAATAGAGAAGGCCGAAGTAGACAAAACTTGAAGGATTGGCAAGTGCACCGGAAATCCTTCCAGATCCCATGAAAGCAAGTGCGAGAGTGAAAGCAAGTGTGGCTTGAGTAAGATGTTGGATTTCTATCTTTGAAAAATGCCATATAGACCCCTTATGGACAGGGGATGTGCGGCCACTGTTATTGCCAAAATGTTGATTCAATATATCCTGAAAAGGATTTCTTTGATTTTGTTGTTCAAAATCTGGTTTGGAATTAGTTCTATTTTCGTTATATCTTTTTTTATCGAATGGGTCATCGTCTAACCACCATGCACGGGGGTCTCTTTCTCTAGACATACTCTTTGATTACTCCATTTTAATATTATTATTTGTTTGCGTCCTCTAATAATTCATCTACTTCATCTAATAAATTGCTCCAATCGGAAAGATGTTTTGATTTAGTATTTCCAGTAATTAAATTTAACAGTTCTTCTCTTTCCATGTTATTTGGAGGTTTGTGCATCCACTTATTTTGATTTGCTACATCTCTTATTAATGATTTAGGAATATTTTTCTTCTGCCTTTCAAACTTATTTTTAATGTCCTCCGACGTTTTGGAAGGCATGATTCCATTGTGTTTATCTATCAATGCAGAATAATATAACATGGAGGTTCCATGAATTGAGTCGTCTATGTATTTTGATGGTTTTGTTAGCATAGTGATAAATTCTCTCGCCAATCTATCAGATTTAGTTTTGGGAAGACCTGTGTTTAACTTTTCTCTACTCTTAGTATGAGATTCAATACAATATTTACAACGTTTTGTGCCCGCAATGTCTCCTGCATCACACATTAAACAACATACTGCAAACCCCATTTGTTCCATCGCACGGCGTGGGAGTGACATTATACAGCCCTAATGTTCATATTTCATCAACCCTACTAAGAATTGTTCAATTGTTCACTGCATCTAAACTTTGAGGAGTGTGTAGTACATTACTTCCATTTCTGTAAATATGTGGCATACTAAGTGTAGATAATGAGGGTAAAATATGAATAGAGCAGCTAGATCCACATGCCGGTGCCAAATAATCTTCACCTGTTTCTGTAAATATTATGTCAATGCCATGTCCCGCAGGTAAAATAGCGTCTATTGCTTGAAATTCCATCATCATAGTAAGTTGCTGTGAAGGGAGAACTGTTTGCGGGTCATATCCTCCAGCGTGATATCTGATATCCATTGTTGCGTGACCAATTCTTAATCCTGTTTGCGAATCTCTTAATTCTGCAAAAATCTGTCCACCATCCATTGTGGCTACTACTTCTAATTCTAATCTAATCAATCCAGATATTTGCATATCTACTTCGGATATCGCAGGACACGATGTTGTAACAGATTGCCCTGCTCCTACTACTGGTGCCCCTCCACCAACAAATGCCCCTGAACTACCACATTCTGACAAAGATAGGGAGTGCCACATTATATCGATAGGTGGCCATGTTTCTTCTATACGCCATTGTCCATCATTTCTTTGAATTTGGGCAATTGAATCTGGTTTTGGCCCTTTACCTTTTAGGTAAAATTCATACCACTCAAATAAATCCTGTGCCCAATCCCATCGAGTCATGTTGTGAATTGCCTCACCTCCATAACCAGATTCTTGATCATTATGTTTAGTCCATTGATCTGGATAGTTATGCTCCCATTGACCTAATATTCCTCTAATTTCATATCCTGCATCCACATAATCTTGGTACCAATTTGTCCCTATAGGCCCTCCAAATACTTGGTGAGGATCTACATTCCAATCCTGTAATCCTTGAACCCAATACACACTTCCATTCCAATTTTTAAATGCTTTATCAATATGGCTTCTTTCATCATAGTAGTTAGACATATATGGATCTAATTCTCCTGCTCCATATGTCACAGGTCCAGCAAAGAGCCCTTCAATAATATCTGGACAAACATTATCTAAGTCATCAGCATTATAATCCACAGTACTTGAAAAATAATTCATATGCATAATTTGGCTTCTTGCTTCTGCACTACCATTTTTGTAAAGTAATGGGTGTAGTGCAGTAGTTCCAGAAATTGGAACTATAGTTTTCAAATATTCGCTACCTAATGCTGCAGCCTCCCATTGAGTGGCTCCCTCATAGGATTTACCATACAGTCCAACATTACCATTTGACCAATTTTGGGAACCCAGCCATTCCACAGCATGGTGAATACCTAAACCCTCTCCCGCGCCTCTGTAATCAAAACATCCACTGGATAATTCTGTTCCAAATACAGCAACTTGAGCAAATGCATAGCCATGTGGAATAAAATTTTCATAAATAAATTCCCCTCTACCTGCTCCTACTATATTTGTGGGCGTTGATTCATCGCCCTGGACTCCATAAGAGAAGTAAGGACTTATAACAGCAATTATGGGAACTTTTTGCCCATCTAGAGTATTATTTGGTAACCAATATGAAAGATGCACGTCTGCAGTTTCGGGGCCTGTTTCCCAAATATCTGATGTATCTACTTGAATATATGTTTCTTGGACTTCTAAAGCATGATATTTACCCTTTTCTAAAGTATATGAAAATGTATGATTATTTTGAAATTGTAGATTTTGCCTATCATAAATTGAAGGGTATATAATTTCTAAAGACTCATCTACAGGAACTTGCTTAGTCGTTAAGATACACCCAGATATACTAGAAGTCGCAATTATTATACTAATTGCAAATGCATAGATGTACCTTCCCATAATTAGCGCGATGTATCACTATCAATGAAACCTATGGTCATTAGTATCTCATTTTTATATACCTACTTTTTCGGATTTGACATGGCTTACCATTCAAAGGTACATGAAAAGAGATGGGTCATTTTAGGAATTATAAGTTTGAGTCTTATTATTGTCATGCTAAATAATGTAACACTCAACGTTGCCCTACCTGAACTTTCTAAAGACTTGGGTGCAGATAATACTGAATTACAGTGGATCGTAGATTCTTATGCTTTAATTTTTGGAGGAACGCTCTTAGTTATGGGAGCGCTTGGTGATCGTTTTGGGATTAGAACTCATACAAAATGCTAAATTAGCATTCATGGAAGGTATGATTGTGTCTGCAAAGGTAATGGGGATAATTGCATTAGTAAATGCAATATTAATTAAATTATACATGCCGACAAATATTATTAATGACGAAATAGATATTTAGGGATGGTTAAACTCCAACCATGTCTTCATGGCCACATTCAGGATACGAGCATATTACCTTATATCGATCTCTTTTTGGCCTAGGAATAGTCATTCTTGAACCACACATAGAACATTGATGGATCATAGTTTCAGGTTCTTTTTTTGTTTCTTCTTCTATTGGAAGTAAGTCCGTAGATGCGGTTACCCAACCTCTTTGTGATTGATAATTATCTTGATCAGTATCTATTTTAGCTGATTTAATTTTTAACCTAAGACGAGGTTTTCTAGATTTTTTCTTTGGCTTGGATTTCGGTGTTGGTTTTTTTGGCTTATTACCTTTTTTTTCTACTCTTTTAATGGGATCAGCAGTTTTTGATTTTGCCTTTGGTACACTTGGAGGTGGAGGTGGTGGCTTGTTTGCCTTTGGTGCACTTGGAGGTGGAGGTGGTGGCTTGTTTGCCTTTGGTACACTTGGAGGTGGAGGTGGTGGCTTGTTTGCCTTTGGTGCACTTGG
>MDSY01099787.1_pt1 | contig 18679 bp, 12 predicted proteins | sample 811131 | NCBI WGS metagenome assembly MDSY01 (sample SAMN05326643, study PRJNA326480) | marine metagenome | isolation source: seawater | place: Atlantic Ocean: South West | collected 2010
ATTACACATTATACAGGTAATGCTAGTAATGTTACTAATGGAAATCCTAGAGAAATAGAAACCGGTGTTGACATCAGTGTAGATGGTGGTGTTATGTTTTTCTATATATTAGATGATGGAGGTAATTCTCAACATGCATTTGTAACTACTGACTTTAGTGTAGGAACATATATTAATCAAGAAGATGCATCTTATTTTCAAACAGATGCTAATGGTATTCAAAGCTATTCATTATCTGGTCCTAGAAAGGGTTTTACAATGGGCCCTTCTACTATTATTAATAAACATAATTATAATTATGCTGTAGTAACCATTAGAAAAAAAGAAAAATTTATGGCTACTTACCTCACACAAGGATATGATCCAACTCCAGCTAATCCTTTAAACCATCCTCCTATTGCTGCCTGGGCTTTTAGAGTTGATTCTAATGACGGTGCTATAAAACCAAAATATTGGCAAAATAATGTTGGTAATGGTGTAGGTCTAAGTGACCAATATGTAGGTCTATACTGGGATGATACAGATGGTATTGATACTGGTTCATATGGTTATGGTACTGCTCCTTTTTTTGATTATTCTCCAGGTAATACATCTTCAACGTTACAATTGGGTGGTGTATCAGGTAATAATTTTGGTGTACAATATTTATTAGTATTGCTCGGACCTGGTTATGAGTTTTCACATGATGGCAATACTCCAGCTATCAAAACAATAGGTTGGACTGGAGATGGTAGCTATTCTGGAAAACACATTTTTCCTTATAGTCCTGTTAGATATATGAATCATCAATGGATGTTTACAAAAAGATGTGATAATAACACTACTGGTAATAATCGGTGGCAGATGTATTTTGAAAGAATGGGATTAAAGGCCTCTACAAGTGGGAATCAAAGTTTTATTTGCCATGCTAAAAATGATCAAGGATCTGCACAAGCTAATTTTGGAGGGTCTTATATAGGAAGTCATTTTAGACAGGCTTCACATTATTATGAACTACTAACAAGTGATGCAAATGTAAATAGTAATGGTGTATATTATATAGGTTTAGTTGTATCTACTCCTGCTATGTTGCAAGAACCAGTATCTGGACAACAAGTTGTTTCTATAAGAGATGGTTTAAATCCTCCTCCTTCTTCTTACCCAAATTATGGAAATCCGTCTAATAATGGTCCTGCTTCAGGAGTCAGAATGGGACTGTTTGATTCTTCAGACGTTTCAGGAATATCTGTACCAGATTTTATTTTATTTAATGGTGATGGTACTAACGGAAGTGAAAATAATGGTGTACTTCAAATAAGTCAACCATATCCAACACATTTTCAAGAATGGAATAAAGGTCCTACAGGACATTATCAAACAGGTTATAATGTATCAATGGTACATAAATCTGGTTGGGGAAGTGGTTCATTTAATACTGGTAATCGAAAATTGATGAGAGATGGGGCTCATATATATTCTGGAAACTTTGGTTCTAGTGGTGGTACACAACCTTTTGAGGGTGGTGCTAATGACCCATATGGAAGTACTGGAAATGGTGCTATGGATGTTACATTTGCCTTTTTTAAAGCAAGACCTAAAACTATGAGTTGGCATGGTGCTCAAGTGCAAGGTTCTTTTTATGGTGATTATAGTTACCATAACCTAGATGGTGGGGCTGAAATGGTTTGGGTAAAAAGTGACCAATATCAAAATACTGGTGGATATCCAGAAAATTGGTATGTTTGGCATTCAGCATTTGATACCGGAACAACATCAACATTAGATTATATTAAGCTAAATTCAAGTGAAGGAAAACTAACTGCTAGTGCAAGTACAGATCATCCATTCAGCGGACTTAGTCCGTTGCGACAAAGTACTAGCTATGTATATGTTAATGCAGATTTTCTATCAAATGCAATTACCCCTCCGTATCAAACTTGTGCGTGGAGAACAAATCCAGGAATAACTAAAGTAGGAACCTATACAGGAACTGGTTCTTCATTAATGGTAGATTGTGGTTTTAGTGGTCCAGCTAGATTTATTTTAATAAAAAGATATGATGACAATGGTAGATGGTATATGTTTTGGAATGATCCTCGTTCTAATACTTCATCAGATGATGGAACAGATCCACTTGGTATGCGAATTAATAACTCAGGGGATGCTAACTGCATAGCTTGGCCAGATCTTACTGGAGGAGCTAGTGGAGAACAAACTGCAGCTGAGAATGGAAATACTATGAACCCTAGAGAAAATAGAACGTTTTTTGATGCTGGTTGGAATGGTGCTGGAATGGAAGGTGGATTTAAATTAGCTGGTACTGGTGCTAATTCCACTATAAATATAAGTGGAGCTAGTTATTTATTTCTAGCTATAGCTTAGAATAGGAGAAAAAATGCAAAGTTGGATACATGTTGAAACTAAAAAAATATTAGATAATCATGCAGCAATAAAAGCAGCTCATCCTAATACTAGTTTTCCTTCTGGACCTATAACTATAGATACTTTAAAAAATTTAGGTTATGAAGCAGTTTTTCATGGAGATAGACCTCTACCTTCTTCGGATTTAAAAGTAGTAAGAGTTAGTGGAGCCGAACAAAGAGAAGATAACAAATGGTATATGACTTATAAGGAAGTAAATAGACATTCTCCTATAAAACAGGAAGATGGTACTACATTAACAAAAGCTCAACAAGATAAAAACTATCTAGAAAATTTAAAAAATGCTAAAATATCAGAAATTAGACAAGATAGAAACAATGCATTGGCATTTGCAGATTTGGAAATTAGTAAAGCATTAGATAATGAAGAAGATGTAACGCCTTGGAGAAAATATAGAAAAGCTTTGAGAGAGATGATGGATAATATAACAGACCCTGATAAGGTAGTTTGGCCGAAACAACCAGAATAAAGTATGCATAATATTATTTGGGGAATGGCCAAGAATGGTCATGACTGGGCGATAAGCATTTATAAAAATGAACATTGTATAAAAAACCTTTCAGGTAAAGGTTCTCAGCATACAAAACAATCTATACAACAAGCAAAAGAAGAAGGATATCCAGATCTTGTAGTTTGGTATGAAAATCCTTATTTGAAAGCTACTAGACAGCTCTGGGCAGGACAAAAAAGACCATTTGCAAGAAATAATATTTCTAGATATTTAAAAGATCTTGATATTAATTGTAAATGGGTATATACTGGTCATCATGAATCTCATGCAGCACACTTCTATAATAGTCCATTTCTAGATGCTTCTATAATAGTAATAGATAGTATAGGAGAGTGGGATACTACTAGTATTTGGAGAGGTTTTGGAAATAAAATAACTAAAATAAGAAGTGTAAAATATCCTCATAGTATTGGATTATTTTATTCTTCTATGACTCATCGAATTGGATTAGAACCTCAAGCAGATGAAGGTAAATTAGAAGTTAAATCTAAAATTGTAAAAGATTATGAAGTAACAAAAGGTAGTATTGAAAACGAATTAATAAAGTCTCATAAATGGAAACCTTTATTTACTAGAAATATGCACAAAGGTATTAAGGGTTGGAGATCAGAATTTTATGATAATCATATTGCGGCTGCTACACAATCAGTATTTGAAGATTTAGTAATGAATATATCAGATTATGTTTATAATAAATTACCTAGTCGTAATTTAATTATATCTGGTGGTTGTGGTTTTAATCAAGGTATTAGACCATTACTAAAAGATAAGTGGGATAATGTATTTTTTCCAAAGAATCCTAGTGATAGTGGTTCTGCAGAAACTTGTGTATTATCATATTTAAGGAATATGAAAAATGGAAATTAAAAAAATAGGTGAAGTAGCTAATCCTATATCTAACATTATGGTAGATAGAAAAAAGACTCCTAAAAAATATATTTTAGCAAATGGCTGTAGTTTTACTGATCCTGAATGGGGTCTACCTAAAAAATATTCTGAAGCTCAAGGTATAAAAACTTATGAAAAACAAGGTCATAGAAAATGGCCTGAATGGGTTAGTGAAAAACTAGATTTTCCTGTATTAAACATTGGTCGGACTGGTAACTCTAATGAGGCTATAGCTAAGACTACAATAGGTAGAATATGTAATGATGATGTAAATAAGCCTGAAGCTATAATGATATTGTGGACATCAGGAGGTAGAACTGAAGTATTAAATGAGCAAGTTCATTATAATACTATATTCAGAATTATTCATTTTGCAGCACATTTTGTACAGTTACATCCTTTAGCTTTTCGGATGTTTTTAGATGATAGATTATCTCCAGTTCCGTTAAGGATGTCTAAAATAGTTATAACATTAATTAATGAATTTTATCCAGGAGAGTTAAGAAAATTAAGAAATAAATGGTTACGATACTGTAAAGATCATTATGTTGAACAAGAATATTTTGATGATTTATTAGCAGTGTTTGAATCTGTATCGGTAAAAGATAGAGATGGTTTATTATCTGGAGCTTCTCTAAGATTTATTATGGCCAATATGGTAGAAGTAGCTGATAGAAAGACACTAGGATATTATGATTTTATTGTTAATGCAATAACAGATGAACTAAAACCTATATTAGATGTTTATTATGCTTGTAAACAGGAAAATATACCTTTATACAGTATTAGTTCAATGCCATTGAATTGGAATGTAGATGATGTTGTTCATTTTGAATATAATATAAATAGTCCAAATGCTAGAGAAGGAAATATTTTTGCTTATGCAATAATTAAATTAATAAAACTAGCTAAAATGATGAATGAAAATTTTATTGAACATCCTTACTTTAAAAAAATAGATAAATTAGTGGCTACTAAAGAAATGGTATATCCTTATTGGCCTCCTCATAGACATTATTCTAAATCTATGATGAAATGGTTAAAAGGGTGGAAACCAATAGCAAGATTTGATCAACATCCACATCCTGATACTCATCCTTTTATAGCAGATGAATTCATTAAACTTTTGAAAGGAAAGTAATGTTTAGAAGAATAAAATATAAAATTCAAAGATTTTTAGCTAGATTTAAAAGAAATAAATCAGAAAATACAGCTTTTATATATGAGAAAGAATAAGTATAAATACACTTGATTATTTTTTAATTCTGGAGTATAATAAAGAATGGGTAATTTACTTCGAAGAGATGGTAGTGGAACCAGTTTAAAAGAGATGACTGATACCGAAGTTGGTAAGTACTTCGGATATTATAATCTTTTAGAATACGTTGGACTAGCTGACTCAAATGAAGTTGGACGTCTTACTACTAAAAAAATTGGTGGTAGAAAATATAATGATGTAGGTACTTTTACTGATACATTCTTTAATGAACCTGTAGGTACAGCTCCAGGAACAAGTATTACTTCTGGATCTACTACATATAAACTTTATCAAAGATATGATTCTTCTTATGCTATGGCAGATTCAGATTTGTCTTTATATCGACCATTAATGTGGGTTGATGGTGGTGGGCAAACAGGATTTAAACAAGTACCAGAATCTGATCTTAATGCTAATATTGATAAAGCTCTTACATATCATTTTACTAATGACGGTTTAGGTACATATAGACTTTCTGAAGGTTCCCCTGGAGTAGGATATACTGATAGAGGAACTGTAGCTACAGATACACAAACAGATGGCACTACAGTAAATTATAAAATATGGCAAAGAACTGGTAATGCTAGTTCTTTTTATCAAGCTAATGCTATACCTCTTTATGTTAATAAATCTTATACTATAAATTATCAGGTTAATGTAGCTAATCCAGGTAGTGGAAATTATTTTTATTTAAATGGTACGCAAAAACCTGCTATTACAACTCAAAGATTAAATACGTATATATTTGATCAAAGTGATGCATCAAACGATGACCATCCTTTAGTATTTAAAAATAGTAGCACACCATACAATACTGGTGTTACATATTATTTAAATGGTTCTTCTACTTCATACTCCAATTATTATACTACTTCAACTTTTAATAGTGGCCGTGGTTCTGGAGGAACAGATGCAGGTAAGTTAAGAAGATATGTTAAAATAGTAATAGATGCAGCTGCACCTGCTTCTGGTTTAAGATATTATTGTTATGTACATGGTGAAGGAATGGGTAATACTATAGCTACCCAAGATAGATCAGAACAATCAGCTGCTGAGTCTTTTAGTATAAGAGATTTAGACTCAGCTGATGTAAGACTTTTTAGAAAAACATTTCAAAGAAGAATACAAGAAAGCAAAATTGGTACATATCAATTACGAACTTCTAGTCAAGGAGCTCCTACTGATCCAGGTACTTGGGTATCAAAAGGAGCTGTTACAGATACAAAGAAAACAACTGCTGACGTTGCATATGTAGCAGCATTTGCTAATACATTTAATATTAATTATGTTGCAGGATATCAAAATGAATACACTGTTACATATACGCGAGTTTATGAAGGTGGTGACGAATCGGATGTTCCAGGTGAAACTGGATATTTAAAAGATTATACTAGTGGTTATCAAACAGCTTATGTGAGAGCGTATACTGGTACGTTTGAAGAAGTTTATGGAGGTGTTCAAGACGGTCCAGCGTATACTGCATCTTATACAATAGCATATGAGAGAGATTTTGAAACGACATTTCTTGCTTATTACGCGAGAAACTTTGATAATTATTTCCAGCAAGTTTATGTTCAGCAATTTGCTGTTAGTTATGTTGCTGCTTCTTACACTGGATTTACTGCTTATATAAAGGATGGTGGTGTTGAGTCACAAACAGGATCTTATATAGAAGGTGGAATTAATATAGAAAATGTATATTTCCAGGATTTATCTGGATTTCCTCCAGGATATTATTTAAGAAAAAATATATATCCTGACTATTACCCAAATTATCAAACAGCTTATACTAGAGAATTTTATCTAGGCCTGCAGTATTATCAACGATCTATTCCAGCTTATTATGAACGTCAAGTTAATTTAGGAAATGTTTATATGCAAGGTCCTCCTAACTATTTAACTTATTTTGCTGGTTATACTGGAACTTGGAATAGACCTATTGATGGAGAACAAGAAGGTACTGGTTCTAATTTAAGATTAATGTTTGTTCAAGTTTCTCATGGTGGTAATATTTTCTGGGGAAGTGTTGCAACATATGGTCCATACTTTTTTGTAGCTGGTGGAGCTAATTCAGGAGTATATGGTGATATAGTTAGTGGTGATTGGCCATATAGTAAAGCCTACGTGGGTCCTGGTATTATAGGATATGTAGGAGCTAATCAAGGAGGAGATAGGTTTAATAGTTACGTTGGACGTCTTCTGTCTCAAGTAGGTACATATGCAAGATTTCGATTTGGACCAGGAAGTTATTTTAGCGGTAGTTCTCGACCTGGTCAATATTATGGTGTTTACTTTGGTAGAGTATTTTTAGGATTGTTATATTATGGTACTGAAAGTCAATTTAGTCCTTATAAATGGGAAACCTTTGGTGCAAGTGGAGGCCCAGGTTTTCTTCATGCAATTGCTTATACTGGTGTAACTACTACAAACTATACAAATGAAGATGCAGGTAATTATTATACTACTGGTTTTGGTCCTTTAGTATATTATGAAAATGAATATCAAGGACAGGTAAGCTTTGAATCTGCTTCTTACGCTCCTGGTGGTAGTCCTTATTTTAATGGATATCTAAGAGTATATACATCATCACAACCAGCAGCCTTGATGTACGTTGTTCCAAGTCCTCAATATGAAAGGGATATTGCTTCATATCAAAGAGTATATACTGCTGTTTATGCAAGAAATTATACCGGAAGCTTTGTAAATTATTATACAACGGCATATACTGGTGCGTATGTAGGAACGTACGAAACTAATTACGATACTTCCTATATAAGTACTGTAGCAGGAGATTATACAGGAACGTTTGAAACTGTTTATGAAAGAATAGAAGAAGAGCAAGATTATGTTAGTACATATGTTACTTTATACGCTGGAGATTTTGAAGGAACATTTGATGGAACCGCATTTAATGCTTATTACGAACAAGATTATCAGCAAGGATATATTCAAGAATATCTAACTGACTTTGAAGGTACTACAATTCAAGCATCTAGTGGAACTGAAGAAACTTATACATTATACGTTAGAATATCATAGGAGATAAAAATGAAGAAAGAATGGAAACATCCATTTTGGGAAAATGCAGCGAAAGATAGATTAACAGTCCGTCTTAATATTACACATGATGATGGATCGTTTTCTACTTCTGTAGCTAAAGTTTCTAAATTTGATGAAAATGGAAAAGTAACTGCTGATTATGAAGAAATATTAAAACAAAATAGTCTTCATTCTATAGATGAATATACTACAGCTAGACTTGAAAGACATAAACAGCAAAGAGCTGCGAGGATAAAAAAAGATAAAGAAACTCAAGAAACTAAAAGATTAGAAGATCTTTTTAATCATAAACTAGCAGCTTTTGAAGTACCTGAAATAAAAGCTTCAGATAATCGTCAATTAAAAAGTAAAATTAGAAAAGCAAGAAATCTTGTTGAATTGAATGCTTATGCAACTATATTATTAATGGATCATATGAATGCCGAACAATCAAAAGAATCTAAGTAAAGGATTCGTTTTTGTTGCTACTAAATACGAAAGTTTTTTAAAAGCAGCAAATTTTCTAGCAGAAACTATTTTAGATTATATGCCAGATGCTAAAATTACTTTGTTTACAGAACAAATTTTTTTAGAAGATCATCAATGTCAAACTTATTTTAATCATTTCGATAAAGTATTACCTACTCCTAGTGATACTAATAGAGAAAAAATGTGGGGAATGTCAAATACCCCATATGATATCACTATGTATATGGATGTTGATATGGAAGTTGTACATGAAGATATAGTAACACTTTGGGATCAATTAGAAGACAATGATATGAAGTTTGTTAATCTAACTAAACAAGGAGCTAGACATTTTAAAAATTGGAGTTGGGGTGATAATATATTAGATGAAGGATATAAAGGTAATAATCCACAACATCTTACTCACTGTGGAGGAGTATGTTTATATAATTCTACAAATAAATTAGTTAAAGAATTTATGATGGATTGGTATAAACTATTTCTTATGCAAAGATGTAAAACTTGGTCACCAGAAGTTTATAAAGAGATTCGAGACGATTTTCTAGTATGGGATCAACTTACACTTTGGTACCTACTTTGGCATGAACCTAAATACAAAGAATTAAAATGGAGTTTCTTCAAAGAAAATTATAGATGGAATTATTATTCTTCTTTTGGACTACCTTGGACTGGTCCTAATGAGTTTATTCAAAAACCACCTATAATACAACACTACTCTTCTGGAATGGACAAATATGGAGCAAAAGGAATAATATCATGATGGTACCTGTTAGAAATATAAACTTAAAAAATAAAGAATTTTTAGAAATTGTTAATGAATATAAAGATGCTTTGATGAATATAGAAGATAATGGAAAGCCTATGGTAGCTAATAATGCTCCATTATCACATGAAAAAGATAAACCAGAAGATTATCTTTCTGATGAGTATATGAATAAAATTATGGATGAAGGTAGAATGCATAGTGGATTTCCTGTAGTATTAAAAGGTTATGGTGGATTAAAATGGCAGGATTTTGAAGCAAGAACAAATCCAGCAAAAGCTCCAGTAATGGAAGCAACTACTATACTTAATAGTAAATTAATTCAATTTCTTTCTTGTAGAAATAACGCTTTAAACGCTTGCTATCCTCCAGGTGGTTTTATTTCTTGGCATAATAATGCTAATGCACCAGGATATAATCTTATTGCTTCTTGGTCAGAAACAGGAGAAGGTTGGTTTGATTATTACGATTTAGATAAAAGAGAAAGAGTGCGAGTTCCAGATGAAAAAGGTTGGAACTGTAAAATGACATATTTTGGACCTTATCATGAAGAAGATAAATTGTGTTATCATGCTGCTTATACTGATTGTTATAGAATTACAATTGCTTATGTTTTTGCTGAAGCAAATGATTTTTGGGAAGAAGTTATAGAAGACCTTGAAACCGAATTTTAATATAGTATGCGTTAAGTACGGTACTAAGTATAGTTCAGAACGAGTCGAAAGACTTTATAGAATGGTAGAGAAAAATATTTCTTTACCATTTTCTTTTTATTGTTTAACTGAAGATGATACTTTAGATTGGAAATATAAACCTATACCATTAAATTTAGATTTAGATTTAGAATCTTATTGGTGGAAAATACAATTATTTAATCTACCTTGGAATTCTCCAACTTTATATTTTGATTTAGATATTGTAATTCAAAATAATATTGATAGTATTTTACAAAGAATAATACCAAATAAAATTTTAACAATTAAACCAGATGATGCTGGTATAGAACGTCAAGATGATATAATATGGTCAATAGATTCAATGATAAATTCCTCTGTGATTGGTATATACCCTGCAACCGTAACCCCCGTCTATGAACGGTTTATCAAGGCTAAAGACTATAATATCGTTAAATATAGGGGTTTAGACAGATATATTACTGATAATCATATGAATATATGTCATTACTTAAAATTTGATAATGACTATTATTTCAGATGGAAAAACGATAATACTCCTGACAGATATAATTCAGCAAATGGACTAGCTCATGATCCTAGAAAAACTCTTTGTTTAATTTGTCAAGAACAATCATACATGTATGAAGGATTGGAGAAATATTTCTTATAAATAATGAGAAAATAACACAAAAAAGAGTTTTTAAAAAATGGCGCAATATGAAGATATTTCAATAGATCAAGGCTCTGACGTTACTTTAAAACTAGAATTAACTAATGAAAATGGAATTGCTAAAGATCTAACTGGATTTACTGCAGCGTCCAAGATTAGAAGAACACATAGTAATGATTCAGCTACTTCTTTTTCTGTAATGTTCCAAGCTCCACGCTCGTCAGGAATTATTAATCTTACATTAACTAATGCTCAAACCTCTTCCTTTACTGGTAAGAGATATGTTTATGATGTTGAAATAACCAACCAAGATAGTAATGCTAATAATCTTGTTGAAAGAATTTTAGAAGGTCAAATAATAGTTAACCCCTCGGTTACTAGATGATTTAAGGAGAGAGCATGGCAACCAATGCTAATGCTAGTATTAAAAAGAATACTATTATAAAAAAAATAACTGTTGGAAGACCTCTAGGTGTTGGTCAAGTTTCTAATGGTAATTTAACTGGATTGGATGATGTTGATGGAGCTATGCTTACTACGAAAGCAGCTTCTGATTCTATAGGTCCTGGACTGGCTGGTGAACCAGGTAATCCATCTTACTTAATAAGATGGGATTCTGATAGAGGAAAATTTGGATTTTATCCTGCAGGACTTGTTCTAAAGGATAATTTAAAATTTGCGTTGTTATTAGATAGTAATTTATTCCAAACAGATAGTCAAGCTTATCCTTTACCAGCGCAAGTAACTATAAGACCCCAAACTGGATTTACTGCAGGTACATATGGAACGGCTACAGCTGCTCCTACATTAACAGTTAATGATAGAGGCTTAATTACAGCAATTGGTACAAATAGTATAACAACTGTAGATTCGTTTGGATTTGAACCATCTCTAGGAAGAATAGACTTAAAGTTATCTACAGGTACTATTCTAAACTCTTTTATTACTATTGATGCTTTTACTACTGATAGTTTAGCAGAAGGTACTACAAATTTATATCATACTACTGCTAGAGGAGTTGCAGCTGCTAAGACAGCATTATCAGTTGATGATGTAGGTGGAGACGGATCTTTATCATATGATTCAAATCTGGGAAAATTTACATATACAGGTCCATCAGCTCTTGAAACAAGAGCACATTTTTCAGCTAGTAATGGTATAACTTATAACAGTACGTCAGGAAAGTTTACAGGTCCACAACCTTTAGATTCTGCATCTAATCCGGTTTTTAATCAAGTTACTTTAACAGGTAATTTAAGAGGTCCAGCTGAATTAGTAATTGATCCTGCTGCATATGGAGATGCAACTGGTTCAGTAAAAATACTTGGTAATCTTCAAGTAGAAGGTACTCAAACAACAGTTAATTCTACAGTAGTATCTTTAAATGATAAAAATTTATTACTAGCAGATTCAGCTTTAGACTCAGCTGCTTCAAATGATGGAGGTATTACATTAGGAGGATCTGGAGCCTCTCTCATCTATAGTCACGGTGATGCTGCATGGGTTTTTAATAGACCTTTAAGAAGAGATCTTAATCTTTTATCATTTCATAATACAGATGATGTTTCTGAAGGTCCAACAAATAGATATTATCTTACTGCTAGAACTGATAGTGATGCTAAAAGAGCAATTAGTGTTACTGATAATGGAGGAGATGGAGGATTAAGTTATAATAATTCTACAGGTGTTATCACTTATGATGGCCCTACTGCATTAGAAGTAAGATCTCACTTTTCAGCTAAAAATCCTGTTACTAAAGATAGTAGTGGTGTATTTGGAATAGATTCAGCCCAATTATATACTTATTTTATTGATAAGAATTTATCTTCTGGTCTCAATGGTAAAATTATTAGAAATAGTTCTATCAATATTAAAGGTAACCAATTTATTCTTGATGGTGATAGTGATACTATTATAGAAGCAAGTTCTGATGATGAAGTTAAATTTACTATTGGTGGTAAAGAATCCTTAAAGGTAAAAGGTGGAAACCAATTTAGTGATTTTACTAATATGGAATTAATTTCTGATGAAGCATCAGGTATTGCATCTCCAAGTTTTGATCTTTATAGAACTTCTGCTTCTCCTCTTCCAGGAGACACTTTAGGAAGAATTAACTTTTATGGAAAAGATGATTCAGGAAATAGTCAATTATATAGTTCAATAAATGGATCTATAATAACTACTACTAATGGATCAGAAGAAGGTAGTATTGAATTAAATGTAAATAAATCAGGTGCTTTTTCAGGTTCAACTACTTTTATAGTTACAGTTACTGGTGGAAACAGATTTGTATTAGATGGTGTAACTAATCCAGTTATAACTCTTAAGAGAGGTGTTACATATACATTTGATCAAAGTGCTGGAACTAATAGTACTCATCCATTAGCTTTCAAGGATGGAGGAGGTAGTTCATATACAACTGGTGTTACTGTCAATGGTGTAGCTGGAAATCCAGGAGCTTCTGTCGTATTTGCTGTACCATTAAATGCACCAGATAGTTTATTATACTATTGTACTACTCATGGAAATGCCATGGGTAATAGTATTTCTGTAGAAGATGAAGGAATACATCTTAATACTGTTTTTCATGATAATAGAATAGTATTCCATAGAGATCAATATCTAGAATGGAAAGATAATAAAAATTCAATACATGAATGTATTTTAGATTGGGATAGTCCTACTGCAGCTAGAACTATTAAATTACCTGATGCAACAGGAACTATATTAGTTGGAGCTCTTGGAAATAATCCTAGAAATTATTTCTCTGCAGGAGGAGATTTATCATATGATAGTTCAATAGGAAGATTCTCTTTTAATGTAGAAGCTGTTTATACTAAAGCTAATTTTGATTCAGACTTTAATGATGCATTAGATGAAACAACATTAAACGGTACAGGATTAAGTTTTGATTCAGCAACTAATACTTTAAGTATTACTAATACAGGAGTAGTAGCTGGTCATTACGGATCAGGAACTAAGATTCCTAAAATAAAAATTAATGCTCAAGGTCAAATAGATAGTGCAAGTCTTGTAGATGTTGCTGGAATTAGTAGTATTAATTTTGATTCAGCTACAGGTGTATTTGCAATTAATACTGCTGATGGTGGAAACTTTACTACTACATTATTTGATAGTGATTATACTAAAAAGAGATCTAGAGAAGCGTTTAGTTTAATAGACGCTGGCGGTGATGGATCTATGACATATGATTCAGCATCTGGAAAATTTACATATACTGGACCAAGTGCTGCTGAAGTTAAAGCTCATTTTTCTGGAGGCAATGGTATTACACTAACTGCTGACGGACGAATTGATATTGATTCTGCTGCTAGTCCAACAGTTAATAGTTTAGTTAATACTTTAGGATCTATAAGTTCAACACCAACACTTGTTCAAGCTACATCAGGATCCGGAGTTATAGTAGATACAACAGCTCACAACTCAGATTTTATGTCAATTGAATATACAGTTCATATGACAGAAGATGTTATTGATGCTTCACAAGTATCTAAAGTATTAGTTACATATAATAAATCAACAGTATCTTTTGCTGAATATGGTATGGTAAGTTCATTCATTAATGATAGTGATATAGGAACATTATCAGCTGATGTATCAGGAGGAAATATTAGATTACAATTTACAAGAGCAGCTGGAATGGGTACAGTTAATATTAAACCAGTTAAACAAATAATCTCATAGGGAAAGTGAACTATGGCAGTTAAAGATTTTAAAGTAAGAAAAGGTTTACATGTAGGTGATAGTGCTACAATTATGACTAATCTAAATGTAGGTGGTCATTCTGTATTAACTGGAAATTTAACTATTGGAGGTGCTACATCTATTACAGGTGGTATTTCTGGTAGATATTCAGGATTTGATAGTGATTTTTCTTCTAAAAATACCGCTAATTTAACAGAACATAATACTAAACTTTATTATACTACAGCTAGAGTTGATTCTGCTATTATTGTAAAAGTAGATAGTGCTTTCTTAGACCCATTAACACCTACCTATATTAGAACTACAAGATCACAAACTCTTTCTAATAAAACTATAATAGATCCAGTTATTGATTCTACTCCAATGTTTGGACAACAATATGGAGGATTATCTTTTAATACAGATACAAATCTTGGAGATAGTACACAAGCTTTATTATCTTTTATATCAAAAGATTCATTAGATGCATCTGGATTAGTATTAGGAGTTAAAAATCAACAAAATCATATAATAGGAACAACAGGTAATAGTACAAGTAATAAATTAGTAATTGGATTAGATGGAACTAATTCAACTATTAATATTATAAGAAATGTTGGTAAAAATCCTGTTAGTTTATCACCTCCAGTGGTTGCAGATGATTTAATAACAATTAGTAATACAGGTAGAATTTTAACTAATAATACGGAAGAAGCTGCTAGTCAAACTTCTGGATCAATACAAACAAAAGGTGGTATAGGAGCTGAAAAGAATATTCGTGGTGAAGATATATTAGCAGCGAATAATGTAAAAGCTTTAGGTGGTGAATTACAAGGTACATTATCTGCTGCATCATTAGGAACTAGATCAACTACTGATTTACCAGAAGGTACTAATTTATACTACCAAGATGCAAGAGTAGATGCTTATATTAATGCTAGTATAAACACTACAGATGTAAGTGAAGGATCTAATTTATATTATACCACTGCACGAGCTGATTCTGCTGCAACTAGAGCAATATCTGTAAGTGATACAGGAGGAGATGGATCTTTAACATATAATAATGTTACTGGTGTAATAACCTATACTGGACCATCACCTGCCGAAGTTAGAGCACATTTTTCTCAAGGTACAGGAGTTACTTTAAGCTCTGGTCAAATATCTATAGGTCAACCAGTAGGTACATCTGATTCTGTACAATTTAATGCTATGTCAGTAAATAACGATGTTGTAGTATATGGTAACTTAACAGTATCAGGTACACAAACATCAAATGCTCAAGCAGATCTTTCTGTTACTAACTCCTTAATTAAAGTTGCAGATAGTAATAGTGCTGATACTGTTGATATTGGTATTGTTGGTAGATATTCAAAAGATGGTGGAACCACTATTAGGAGAGCTGGATTTTTTAGAGATGCTGATAATGGTGAATGGTATGCATTTAGTAATCTAGTTCAGAATGGTATTGATAGTGGTACTCCAACAGATCAAACAATTAATGTTGGCGGTACTGATTGGGAATTAGCTACTTGGAATTTTGGAAAATTAAGAGGAACTTATTTAGGATTTGATTCTGATTTTGCAGCTTTTTCATCTAATTACGTAGTATATACTGCAGATTTTACAGCTGTAAATGCAGGAAGATATGCATTAAATACTTCTGGAGGAGGTTTTACTGTTACCTTACCAGCAAATCCACAGACAGGTGATTATGTAAGATTAATTGACGTTGCTAATTTTTCAACAAATGCTGTTACTGTAGCTAGAAATGGATCAACTATAGAAGGTTTTGCAGAGAATTTTGTATTGGATCTCGGTCAAAGTATAATTGAATTCATCTATATAAATAGTAATTGGCAAATCTATACATCAATAGGTCAAAGAGGACCAAAAGGTGATAAAGGAGATTCAGCTGATGTTGCAAGTTTCTCTACTAAAGAACAATCGATAGCGTTTTCAGTCGCATTAGGATAGGATAAAATGACAAAGAAGATATTAAGAGATTACGTATTTGTTCCAGGAGCAGCTGGTGTAGGATACATTGAAGTTCCTGGGCGATATACTTTAGATAAACTGTTACTTATTACAAATGTAACAGATAATATTATTATGTACAACTTTGCTGATACTACATTCGCCGGAACTACAGCTACTTTCTTTACTAGTAATAGTACTAACTGGCCAAGAATAACTCAAGCTGAAGACGGTTTTACTAGATTTGTATTACAGTATAATTCTACTGGTATGAGTGCTAGTGATCAAATACAAATATTTGCAGAAGCTCAAGTAGATTATGGTCAAAAAATTAGGCCTTGGGATTTTGGATCCGATGCGATTGAAAGAATGAGAATATCTCAAGGTGAGTCACTTATTGATGCTGACTTTGAATACGGATTACAGCCTACTAAATGGGCTGGTTTTGGTTCAGTAAAAGGATATCCATCAACTTATGATTTACCTGGAGTTGATTTATCCGTAAATACTATTACTACTGACTTTCAAACTGATAATACTACAAATAGTCTTATAACAGTTACTTTTAAAGATTCAGCCAATGGATCTATAAATACAGCTCATGGATTAAGTGTAGGAGATGTTGTAAACGTATCCAGTTTAAATTCTGGAACAGCTGGATTTTCTAGAGCAGATGGAAGCTATATTATTGAATCTGTACCTAACTCTCATACATTAAAATATTATGCTAGAGGAGTTGTTGGCTCTTCAGATGGTGATAGTTTATTTTTACAAGAAACATTAGTCAGAAAAGGAGCTTTGTATAGTAATGCTTCTCTACCTACTCCAACAAGCGTTACGTCAGACGGAGCGAACCCGTCGGAAATAACCCTACATTTTGCTAAACCTCATGGTTTAGTACCTGGTACTCCACTACATGTAGTAATGGGATCAGGAACTAATAAAGATAAAGCTTCAGGACCTTTCTTTATGAAATCATCTCCTGAACCTAATCAAATGAAATATGATGCTAGACCTGGTGCTGCAGTAACAAGTCCTGGAAGTGCTACTGTATATGCTATTAGTAATGCTACTATTCTTCACAGACCATCAGATGGTGGTGTTATATTATCAACAAAAACACCTACATATGCTGCGTCAGTTACTCGTCAAACAAAAAGATATTTTAGATATCAATCAGGTAAAGGATTCTTATTTTCTTCTGGTACTTTGTTTGCTCCAGTATATGATATACAATCAGTAACAGCAACTGGTACAGGTGCAGGTCAAACAATTACAGTAAAGACTGATGATATAGATCATGGACTACAAGCAGGTGCATCTGTTGAATTAGTAGGAATAGAAACATCAGGATATGAAGGTACATATACTGTTAATAGTATTACTGATGACTATACATTTACAATAATTTCAACTGGAACATTAGGAGATACTACAGCTCAATTATCAGAGGTATCAACAGTACAAGTTAAAAATTGGGTTGGTGCAGCTGTTAGAGCTGGTATGTTTGATGATCAAAACGGATTATTTTGGGAATTTGATGGTCAACAAGTATTCGTTGTACAAAGAACATCTACATTTAATATTACTGGAACGGTAGCTGTTACTCAAAATAGTAATAATATTGTTGGAACAAATACAAGATTTAGTGAACAATTAAGAGCTGGCTCTAAAATAGCTATAAAAGGTATGACACATTTTGTTACTAGTGTAGAAAGTGATACATCAGTTAATATATCTCCTGACTATAGAGGTATTTCTGCATCAGGTGTACGTGCACAAAAAATAACACAAATAAGAGTACCTCAATCTAAATGGAACTTAGATAAATGTGATGGAACAGGACCATCGGGATTTAATTTTAATACAAGTCGAATGCAGATGATTGGTATTGAATTCTCATGGTATGGAGCTGGTTTTGTTCACTTTATGATAAGAGGTCAAGATGGTAAATGGGTATTCTGTCATAGAATTAAAAACAATAACGTAAATACTGAAGCATTTATGAGATCAGGTAACTTACCTGTTAGATATGCTATTGATAATGATAGTCCTATTACATTTTTAACATCGTCTATTGATAGCGCTGCTACTACTCTTCCTGTTGCTGAATTAAATGAGTTTAGTAATTCCGGAACACTTTTAGTTGATAATGAAATTATAACTTATACAGGAAGAAGTGCAACAGACGGACCAGGTAATTTTACAGGTTGTTCGAGAGCAGCTACTATGACTCAGTTTTTACAAGGTAATAATGTAACAGTAAGTGCAGGAAATGTAA
>MDSY01041507.1_pt1 | contig 18678 bp, 14 predicted proteins | sample 811131 | NCBI WGS metagenome assembly MDSY01 (sample SAMN05326643, study PRJNA326480) | marine metagenome | isolation source: seawater | place: Atlantic Ocean: South West | collected 2010
AAACCTAGGGACTCGGCCCGGTCGTCACGGTCAAGACGCTACCAACTCTGAAACTCGTGCCGGCCGGAGGTTTGACGGCCAAGGAAAAGGCGATGCGCCGTCTTCGCTCGGCGCTCGGTATGGCGTGAGTGGCTGTAGGCTTATACACTATGCGACTGAGGAATTGAGCCCGACTGAGGAACCGCGTCGTCTAGATGCGTCAAGTTAACGTTATAATTTAGATGTTCCTTCGTTCGACCGTTCGTTGTGTCTTTTCTACCAGCAATCTTCCATCTATCTATCGTGCGGAGTAAAACCCTCCCCCCCCCCAGGCGCTCTCGGTTGCTGGCTTGTGGTAGGAACGACAAGGTCAGGGGCGTTGCTTGGCCATGGAGGCGGCTGCTCGGCCAGACACGGGTGGTGAAATACGCGTGGAGTCGCCACCGCCACCGCCGCCGCCGCCGCCGCCGCCGCCGCCGCCGCCAGATCCACCGCCGCCGCCGCGGGGCGGCTTCCGATCGCGGGGGCCAGCTAGCAACAGCCACCGTACTCGACGCTCGCGGCGGGATAGCTCTCGGCGCGATGGGGATAATCTAACCTACTCGATGCCCAGTGGCCAGCCGGTAACTCTGCCCGAGGCATCTAAAAGCTCACCAGTTGGAGCGATGGCGCGTGTAGAGATGCGGCCGAATGAGCTGCCGCCCATCCAAATACCGCGGCAGAGCAGCGAGCGCCGAAGTGGCGGCAGCAACTGGGGTGGCAGCCCGCACAGCCCGCCCGCGGAGCTCAGCATGCGATCGGCGCTGCCGGGGCCCACATCCCGGCAGAGCAAGGGCCGCCAGCGCCTCGCAATAGAGTCCTTCTCCCGGATCTCCTCTCCAGCCAAGCTCCACGTGAACAACAAGAGGATGCGGGTTCCCTTCCAACGAGAGGGCGGCTTGCCGTCGCCGTTTGTGCTGGCCGATGGGGTGCGGGTCAACTTCGCCGGCGGCATGAAGGCCAGAGGCATGCGGCTGCAGCGCCTGCCCAGCAACGAGCGGGATCGGCACGCGCTGCCATCGCGTATACCCCTGCCGTCGCTGCCTCAGGGCAATCACCGCGCCCCGTCGGCGACAGGCCGTTTCGGTTTCGTCGCCAACCCTGCCGAGCAGCTCCAGGTCCGCGGCCATAGCCCGGAGCATATTCTGCACAGAGCTCCACTCGGCAGCTCGCCCCGCAAGGGCGGCAGCCTCAGCGCCGAGCCCGACAGCGTGTACACGGACGGGGAGTATCCGGCGGACGCCGTGCTCGCGGCGCGGCCAGAGCAACAGCAGCAGCAGCACCGAAGGCCTGAGCGTCCCGCGGTGAGTAGCAGGGCCCCGCCCCGCGGCGGGCTGAGCGGCGAGATGTTGGAGATGGGCCGCGAGATCGGAGGCGAGATGGGGGATTTGAGGGGCGAGATAGGCGGGGAGATTATGGGCGGCGAGGTGCACGGTGAGATACACGGTGAGATCAGCTACGCGGGAGGCGAGGCCGCTTTTGCTCAGGAGGCTCTGGCCGCACAGCGCTTGCCAACGGCGGAGGCTTTTGAGGGTCAGCCGGCGGCACCCACAGGGGAGGGCACTGAGGAGAGACGACTACCTGAGGAGGGGGCAGAACTGCTACCCGCGCCGCCGGCTGATGATGCCATCGCCGGTGATGGCGGCGACGCGCCGACGGGGGGCGACGAGGGGCAGGCGGCAGCACCCCCCGGGGACGCTCCCCCTGGGGACGCTCAGCCTGCGGACGCTCACCCTGACGCTACCCCTGGAGATGCTAGCCCTGGGCATGCCCCTTCTGTAGACGCTGCCCCCGCAGACGCTCCCACTGGAGGTGCACCCCCTGGAGACGCTCCCGCTGGAGACTTCCCCCTGAGCCTGGCGGACCTCCTTGCGAAGGCCATGCCGACACCGCCCGCGCTCAAGGACGGCACGCTGCTGACCGTACAGCAGCAGTCGGACGGGGCGCTCATGCTGCTGCGGTAAGTAGCAAGTAGCAAGTGGCATGTAGCATGTGGCAAGTAGCAGGTATCAGGTAGCAGGTAGCATGTAGCAGGTAGCGAGTAGCAAGGAGTAAGTAGGGGTGCTCGTGCCGCTGTGGTGCGCCTGGAAGGGGCCTGCACCGTACGTGGCGCAGGCTGCAGCCCCATGCCTGCATGCCAGGCTACAGCCCGTGTACCGAGGCTGCAAGCGCGTGCATCTGACCCTAACCCTAACTCTAACCCTAACCCTAACCAGGTGCGACTGGAACGAGCCTGGCGTGGTGGCGCGCACGCTCGAGCGGCTGCGGCAGGCGCTCGGTTTCGTCGATGAGCTGGCGTGGCGAGCTGCGGGACTGGGCGTGCTGCAGGGGGCGGTCTTGCAGGCGCTGCTGGCCTGGCTCGCCAAGGAGCAGCAGAGGCTAGACGAGGCGCGCAGGCTCGACGAGCCGCACGAGGCGGGGGCAGAGGGCCATGCAGATCCCGCTGACGTGGCCCCGTCCGAGGCGGTGCGACAGACGCTCTCCTCGGCCGACGGCACGCGCGACGAGCCGTCGCCGCTGCTGGCGCAGCTGGGCGACGAGGTCATGCGCGCGATGGCAGACGCCGCCGACGACCTACGCAAGCTACTCCGGGTAAAGGTCGCCGACGACCAGGACCTCAAGACGGCGCAGCAGGCGCTCGCCGAGTCGGCCTACTTCTTCGTGGCGCTGCAGCAGGAGGCCGATGGCCTCGGCGTCAGTGCCGACGAGCAGTTGAAGCAGTATACATTTTGAGAGCTGGCACAGGAGAACACCTCTCCACCTGTTGATAAGCGTATATGTGGTCCCATATCCAAGTTCATTTGTACCGTACTGTGGCGGTCGGCTCTGCATAGGTGGTATACCATGTGTGCCGTGTTCCGCGTGTTTCATTTTTGATAAAGTAATATCGTCCGAGATTCACACACCTCACACTACATAAAGTACATAAAGCCGTAAAGCCGTACACGCACGGTGATTCACCACGCCGCGGCTGAGTTTTGCTTTGCACTCTTTTCTTTTGACTTTTTGTAGACTTTTTTGTATGATGTCGCGCGCTAGCGCAATTTTTTGGCAGCCGAACCTTGACCGCGATCTGGTTGAGCGCAACAGCTCAACTGGAGCATGTGTCGACACACGAGCCCCACCCCCAGGCGCAGGAGATCGAGAAGGATTGCGCAGGGCTAGATCTCTATCGAGCCGCCGTGTCCGCGAGCGACTCGAGCACCTCCGCCGCGGCGCGCTCGCCTGCGCGGATCGCGCCCTCGACGTGCCCGTTCTGCGCCTCCGTCTCCGTCCCCGCGAAGTGCACCCCCCACGGCGCGGGCTCGCGCAGCAGCGCGTGGCCGTAGTCCCGGTGCCGCCCCTCTGCAGCGTACGTCAGGTCGTCGACCATCCACGTCTTGGCAGTGGCGGACATCAGCTCCTCTTTTACCACAGGCCCATACGCTGGCGCCAGCGCCGCGACCACAAGCGCCTCGAGTGCCGCATCAATGGGCACCGTCTCGCCTGCGGCGGCGGCGGTGGCGGCAACCTGCTGCGGCGCGAGGTCTGCGGCGGTGGTGCCGTCGGCCATCTGCAGCGGCGCGAGGGCGGCGCAGGCCTCGTGACCCACGCCCAGGCCCACAAGGGCCGAGGTCTGCTCGCCCAGCTCCGCGCCGCCGCCAGCCTCCCACCAGATCTGCACCGGCCCGGCCGCCGCCACCACGCCCGAGGCGCCCCTCGCGCGCCAGAAGGGGCTGCGGAAGGTGGCGACCACCTTACACCAGTCGCCGCACCACGTGGCGGTCGTGGCCATCTTGCGGCGCTGCGGCGCGGGCAGCGCCGGCTCGAAGTCGATCGAGGCCGCGCCCACGCCGGGCGGCAGCGCCAGCACGACGCGGCGCGCATGCAGGTACTCCACCTCCTCCTCCCCCGCCCGACGGAAGGCCACCTGCACGCCGCCGTCGTCGCTCTTGCGCACCGAGAGGACGCGACAGCCGAGCTGCAGGCTGTCCTCGGGCAGCGCGGCAGCGAGCGCCAGCGGGAGTGCCTGGTAGCCGCCATGGAAGCGCACGGCGCCTGGGCCGCAAGGTGCCATCTGGGCGCCTGCATTGCCTACGCCTTGCGCCTTTCCGGCTGCGTCGGTGACGAAGGCGTCGCCGTCGAGCCGCTGCGCGATCGGCTCGACCCCGAGTCGACGGGACAGCGCCGCGACCCGCGTGTCGTGCGGCGGCCAGGACCACGACGCTCCCAGGTCGACACCCTGCGGGCTGAGCAGCCGGCCGCCCACGCGCCGCCTCGCCTCGAGCACTGCGACCGAGTGCTTCGCTTGCAAAGCCGCGGCACATACGAGACCAGAAATGCCTCCCCCGACCACAGCCACGTCTACGCGGGTGGCGCACGACATTCGGGGGCCAGGCAACGCGCCCTCTTGGCGAGAGAGGCGCTGGTGAAAGCTGGTGACGAGCGGATAAATCTGAGTTGGTAAGGCCGTGACGCGGCTCCTGCTGCGTAGCCATCTATCTTCGATTTTTTTGGTTGGTTGATTTTTACTCCTTCTCCAGAGCGTCGCTCATTGGCCGACATTGCCGTGCGTGAAGCTGCCCCAAAGCACGCAGAACGCTTGAGCGCCGGCGTCACAGAGGTTGAGCGAGCGGGCTCGGCGCTACCAACCCGCTCGCAAGCACAGCGCGGCGTGGCCCAATTGTTGTGCAGATGCTGGTGTGCATTGCCAAGACACACACACCGCGTCCCGCACGTGTTGGGGCCTGGCATGCACTGAGACCTTGCTGTGCACTCCGTGCAGGATGCGGGGTCAGTAGCATCGCCTGGGGTCCAATTGCTCGTGTTTTTTGCGATGCTGGATGGAACTAACTCTCAACACATGGACATGGACACAACACGTGTGACGGCAAACGCAAGTGCATCTCTGCAACGCGTCTCGGGAGTCGCAGGTGTGATGGCTGGCCCCAGGCCAGCAACCTGCCCGCGCCTATTTGACTTACTGTGCCGTGCACGTAAGCCACCGTGCGAACCCGCGTGGCAGTTGCATGTTCTCGGACGCATGCCCTGTTTGCGGGTGTACTTTCTATGGGAGAGCCCGTTCTAGTTGGGCAAGGGCAACTTTGCCTGGCAAACTGGCGGGAAGTGGCGGACCCACCGCTGCGTATGGTACAAACCTGGAGCGCGACTCTGCGCGCTTGGGAAGACCTGCGCTTCCTCGGCACCTGGAACGCTGCAGCAAACTGCTTTGATGGTCAGAAAGCATGGCAGACTGCGACGAGCACTGTGACCCCAATGTCACACGCGCACGTCAGATGCGTCGCCATGACGTGCGTCACGAAGGAGTTTCGCGGGGTATGTGAGCTGCGAGGAATGCGCAGCACCTGCATTCAGGAGGAGCCTGCGCTTATCTACGCCCTGGGCGCCCAATCGGGCATCGCCTATGCCATGCAGCGCATCCAATCCAGCTCGCTCGAAGCGATGGACAGTGCCACCAACCGGATCAACTTCTGGCGTCAGCTTCAACGAGACAGTCTCCCAGATAGCGAACGTGCCATGTTGACTTCTAAGACTGAGGTATGGTACCTGCATCATCAGGCAGCTGTGATTGCCTGGAACCTGTCAAGCAGCGTGCTGCAGCAGCATGTAGTCGAGCAGGCTCGCTCGGTGCTTGGACGGCTGCCGATTCTAAGTGGACTGCTTGACGAGGCGTTCAACCCACCATGGTCAGATAGGCATACGATCACGGACCTGACTCAGAACGTATTGGACGCGATTGAGAACCGTGTGGCCGACTACAGCCTGACCTACTCTGAGATCATGACTGTTATGGGCTATGGTCGCGTGACCATGCAACAACTTCACCTAGACGAATCGAATCTGTATCTCACGACACAGTCGCATCTGGCGCAGTTGCAACTTGAGATCGCAGCGCAGCTCGTGTCAATGGGATTACAAATGTGCTCGCTTGCGGTAGCTGAGCAGCTTCACATGGCCTCGAACGGCACAGAGTTCGTCGTCCTCGAGGTCCAAGTGCTCGCCGTCGCGGATATCGCCGCGAATTGGCAGCAGAAAGCAGCACAGCTACTGGCTTTGTGGAAGCAGGTACTTGACGAGCGTTTCCCAGGTATCAGTGGTGCTGGAGCGCCCAACGCTGCGCTGCAGTGCCTGGGACGAAAGGCAGCGGAAGCACGGCGAATGATCACGGCTTTTGAGGAGGGTTCGCAATGGACCACTTCTGATGGAGAGACTGGCTTTGCTGCTTGCCGAGATTTTCACGCGGGGGCACCACGGATCGACGTGGCAATGAACGTGCAGACCAGTGCTTCAGACGCTGCCGACGCAGAATTGGGACTGGTTGGGGTGAGGGCGAAGACAGAAAACGGCGACAGGCAGCTCTGCTACTTGCCCAGCGCTGGATCCGTCACCGAGCCTGCTCTGCGCATCGACCGGTTGTTCGCTGGGAACAATGCCGCTGTTGAGCTTCATATGCCTGATATCTTCGAGGACTGGAGTGCAGGCGGGCGGCGGCTTGCACAGCACGCGGCTTCGATCTTTCATCTCTGCGCCGACGGTACTTTCTGTGCAGGACCACAGGTACCACAGATGTACCACCTTGACGCGGCACCGGAAGCGCATGGGCGGGCGCTCGATCAGAGTTGCAACAGTGGCACAACAGCGTGCGGCCCCGACTTGTGGTGCAACGTGGCAACGTGGCAACTCGAGGACGTCGGGCACGGGTATTACTCGTCTGATGAGGATTGCAGCCGATCCAGCTGCACTTCGATGGAAAGCGAGATTTACGGCATGGACGTCGGTATGGACACCGGAAGTGCTTCCTACACAGCATCAGGTGGAGGAACAGACCAGTGCCCCTGGGGGTGTGGGGGCGGCGACTACGCGCAGGTGATGGAACCATTTGGAACCTACATATGCGTCGAGGTCGGCGTAGGCGAGTGGTCACCGCCAGGCTCCAAGTTTATCTTTCAGTGGTGAGCTGCTCTTGCATGGCTAGAACCCAAGGCGTGCCTTAGAGTGTGAGCCGTGGTGGGCCGCTAGGCATATTGACCCTGCGGATTTTGCCCTGCGCAGTGAGGGTGGGCGATTGGCCGTGCAGCGCGGCGACGCCATCTACACCGCTGGTAATGTCGCCCGGTCAGAGCCAAACTGCCCGTACCTGTGCGTACAGCCTGACATGTATCAACGCAATGATACGGACGTAACGGACTGTCTGCAAGTAACGAACGGCTTCTACTCGCCTCCTAATGACAACTACGCGTACCCTTGTTCCTCAACCTTCAATCTGCCCAACGAGCTACAAATCTTCACCTCGTCTGGCAGCGGTGTGGATAACTGTACGGTCTCACCAAGGCTTCAGAGCTATATCCGGTTGCACAGCGCAGATGCGCTTTCATCTCACCTCCAGCTTCCGTTTACTGCTGAAGCGTGGGTGCACTGGAATGTGAGTGAGCCAACTCTCTCTGTGTCTTTGATCGGGGTGACGCCCATCTGGCATTTGGATCTGCAGCTGGCTGACGTGCCAGGCAGCGACGCGGTGAACGTGACAGTTGACCTGCAGTCCGTGAGCACCGCGCTTCACGCCGGAGATTCTCAGGGAGCCAGAGCGCTCCACGCGCCGCTGAGTGCAACGTTGCCGTGGATGGAGTTAGATGCGTGGCATCACGTGAGCGCAGTCGGCGAGCACGACGCTTGCTGCTATTATATTGACGCCATGCGCCTTGGTTGCACACCGTTTTCGAACCTGAGCGCTGGGCTCATCGTAAACTCTCATCCGCTGTACACGCCAGTGACCGCGTTCTTTGTCGGTGGAACCAATGGAATGAGCGCTTTGGGGTTTCCGTCCAGTTTTCTACATGGCATGATGGACGAAGTGCGAGTGCACGGCCGTGCATTGCCACCGCCCCAGCTTGGATTTTACCAGACTGATAGAAACCTCGCTCTCAGCTGCACGGCAGGAGACCTGGCGTGTGGCGGGCGCTGCGTTTCGCGCTGCTTGGATGGTTCAATTCTCAACCTGACAAGCTGCGAATGTGACTGCGCCATTGGCCTAGCGTACTCCCCTGCAATCTCGCAATGCCTATCTCCTTGCGGCGCCGGGACGGTGGCAAGCTCCTCTGATGAATGTGGGTGCGATGCGAGCAGCTTCAAGGTGTGGCAGGGACGGTACCTCGGTATCAGCTCGCCCAGCGTGCAGTCAGACTTCACGCAGCACAGCTGGCACCATATCGCCGAGCGGATCGGGTTGGCCGAGGTGCGGCTCTTCGACGCACAGCTGCAGCCGGTCACAGTGCAGGCATGCCAGGAGTTTGACCTCACAAACGGCACGACCCGTCTGGCTTTGTCTAGCAGCTGTGCACAACTCTACGTGACAAATGGTGGCCAGTACCGAAGCATCGGGACTGGGGTGATGCGTGTGGTGCTTGACCTCGGACAAGAAGTGCAGCTATCACGGGTGGAGCTTGCGAATTACGGTCCGCCCCCGCTCACGTCGCTTGGTGCCCGGAAGCTGCAACTGTTCTTGAGTGCTGACGGAGGTGGCGCGCCGGGATCAAGCGGCTCGGATCTTTTTCTCCCGATGAGCCGCTTCCTCGAGATCGAGCTCCCGCCCGCGAGCAGCAACAGCGCTCACTTCGCGACATTCGACGACCGCGCCCTTAGCCCGCCACGTGCCACCTCCGTCTCTTGCGCAAAATGCGTCACCAACTCCTCGGGCTCGCTGCTGCCGCGATCGTCGGTGCACGCCTGTGTCTGTCCCGATACTCACTACAAAGAGTGGCGGCACGAGCTCGGGCGCTGCCTTGCACGCCTGCCGCCCCTCCCACCTCCTGTCAGCGCCGGTAGCAGCTCCTTGCAGCTCATTCGCACAGTTGCACCTGGAACCGCAATCGAGATTGTCCCACCCAGTGACGCATCAGCTGACGGGACGGCCACCGAGGTGTGCATCACCCTCGACGTTCAAGGAGGCACCCCCGCCATAGGCCACTCTGTCACCGAACGAGCTCCCTCCGAATGCAACACCAGCATCCGACTGTTGATGCTCGAACCCGCGCGCTTTTACACGATCAGAGCGATCACCTCGCACCGCGTGCATACACCTTCCGAAGAGCTCCATCTCACTCTACACACCAAGGTGGCGCTACCCAAGCCCCACCTCAGCCATCCGGGTGGGTCCGCCCTCGCCTATCCACGGGACGTGCACCTGACCGCCCATGCGTCTGCCGACGATCCGGCCGACATCCCCGCCGTCGTGCTGCGGTACACCTTAGACGGTACGAACGTGAGCATTAACAGCCCAGAGCTGCCGACATCGGGCCTGATCCTCAGGAGCAACACCACGGTGCGGGCGCGTGCCTTTCACACGCTCTACTTTGACTCGGAAGAGACGGTGCAGTTTTATCACGTGCTGCTCCCGCCCCGCTCGCATCCGCAGCTGCCGGTCGCCCTGCTGCTTGGAGGGCCGCGCGAGGTGCCAGAGGGCGCACAACTGCAGCTCGCTTCGACAGGAGGAGGCGAGTTGCACTTCAGACTCGGTCCCACCGCTGACCACTCGGCCCATCCCAAACCCTGCGGAGCACCGCCGGAGACCCTCTCGCCAGCAATAGGCGAGTGGTCGCCGTACGAGAGTACGCTCACGATCACGCGCGGCAACACCGACGGCGAGTTGCTGCTGTGCGCATACGTGCACGAGTACGGCTACATGCCAAGCGCTGTGGCGAGCGCCCAGCTTCGCGTGCGCCCATGGACGCAGCCAGTGCGTCTAGTGACACTCGAGCCACCCCAAGGCCTGCCAACAATAACGGTGACGTTCGCCGAGCCAGATGGCGCCGTTGTGTGGTACGTGCTGGAGGCGCTCAACGAATCTACTCTGTGCAAAGCGCGGGCGATGGCTGCTAGAGTTGCTCCAAACCTCACGCTAGCGGCAGATGGCGCCTGGCTGGAGGCGATGCAACAGCAGGCAGGCCTCTCTCTCTCTCGACCAGCCTCTCGTATCAACACGCTGACCACCGGTGCCGCGTGTGCTTGCCCACAGGTGGTGTCGTGCTCTGAGGAACGGTCTGCCTCCAGCAGTTGCGCTTCCGGCCACAGCGGTGGGGATGAGCAGGGCTGCTGGTGAGCCTTGCCTCTCACTAATACGGCTCGAACCGTGCCGCACTTGACGTGCTCCTGGTTGTGCGGCAGGTGCGAATACCAAGGAGAGGAGGTGCAGATAGATACTAGCACTTCGGTGTGTGCCTTCGCCCAGCTAGTCGGCAGCCTCGCAAGTGGCCCGACGCGAGCGCAATTCGACATCACGCTGCTGCCAGGAGTGGCGTCACAGGTCAGCCCACACAATTGCTCCTCCACTGAGCCGTATGTCTGCCCCCACCTGCTCCATTCGCTGTACGCTTCCCTCGATTGTCCGCACTTCTACCCACATCCACCTCCGGCACCCCCTCCCTCCACTCCGCCCTATCCGCCACCAAGCCAACCGCCCTCACCGCCACCGCCCTCGCCGCCGCCGCCAAGCCCACCACCACCACCGCCGCCGCCTTCTCCACCGCCGCCGTCGTCGCCCCCGTCACCGCTTCCTGCCACGCCTCCGGGCCTCACCATCCACCACAGCCTGGTCGTAATGTTCACTGTAACGGCCCGACGTCGCCGGCTCCTTCATAGCGCCGGCATGGCTCAAGTGCGGGTGCGACTAGCGGTTCTGTTGGACTATCCCATTGCAGCCGTAAGCCTCTCCGCCTCCCAAGACCACATTGCAGCGCGAGTCGACTCAGGCACGGATGGTACCGCAGCAGAGACCGCGCTGCGCCTCCTGCGCAGCATGAGCACCCAGACGATTGGCGTTGCCCTCGGGCTGCAGCTCGCATCGCAGCCCTTGCTGGAGCTCGATCAACGCGTTGTGCAAATGGTTCCGCCCTCGCCGCCGCCGCCGCCTCCCGCACTGCCGCCCTCGACGCCGCCCCCGGTATGGCCCCCGCCTGCTTTGCCCCCGAGTCCACCCACCGTCACCACCGCCTTCATACGTGTGGAAACACCGCTTTGGACGCACGTCCACTGTCCTGTGCAGAATCTCCGCCGGCACACTGCCAGCCTCGTTTGGCTGTCTTGGGTTGTCTGCGCCATGGCTCTCCAGCCATGGTGTTCTCCAAGACGCCTCCAGCCCAGACATCTTCCCGCCATCTCCTGCGTGATGCTCACAGCACAGACGCCACCTGTCAGATATCATGCCCTGCAATGCATGCCATTCGCTGCACATCCCTTTACCATGTTCTTGCTTGTCAGACGCGACCGCCTTGTTGTGCACAGGAGTCAAGGAGCTTGTTTGACCTGATCTCCAGTTTGCCATGGTGGGGCTGGGTGGGCATCTGCGTGATCTTGGTGGCTCTTGCTTGCTGCTGCTTGCTTAGCGCATGCTGCCTGAGACTTGCATGGAAGCGGCCACGTGGAAAGTCTTCAGAGCAGCCCACATCGGTACCGGGAATGGAACCATCAGTAAGTGCCGATGACGTGCGTGCAGTCGATGCCGCCTTGCGTGCCCGCGAAAACGCCACGAAAGCAGCTCGCTGTCAAGAGTCATCCTGCTTCCCAAGTGCTGACTGGGTGGAGGCGTCACACACAGCTCTTGGCGATGCCAGCTCGCATCTGACACAGCCAAACGCATGTTGGCTGGATCTGACACAACCTCCAGTCGCGCCTCGGATGTCAAAGCTATGCCAAAACTTTGAGTGGCAAAGCCAAGTCGGAACCCTAGCTGAATCGGTCAAGTTGTCTCATCTCTCGGCCAACAGGCTGGAGTACGAAAAGGACCGCAGCAACTCCGATCCGACCCGACCCGGGCCTCCACGTGAGTCAGAGCGTGTTGAGAAGTCGAGCTCGCGCACAAGCAACATACTAAACTCGCTCCGCAGCTCTTTTGGGCGAGTGCGGGTCTGAGCTGTGGCGACAGAGGTATAGCTCCCTCGTGAGTCGCGGAAAGTAAATGCCAAAAAGATGCTGGTGATTCCACGCCGCTCGAAAAAAGACCAGAGTGTGAGTGTGGACCTGTGGTGTGATGGTAGGATGTGTGAAGTGAAAGCGTCCGTTTTCCCTCCCCTTCCACACTTCACGGAACTGTCTAAATCCATGCGGCGGCTCGTCAGGCCGCTCGCGAGAGTCGGCGCAGCCAGCGCTGCAGGTGCGACAGGCGTGGCTTTCTGGCTCCGCGGCGCTAGGGACGAGTACCTCGCGATCGAGGAGGACGCTCTGCCACACAAGTACGTGCCTCTCGAGATCGCCGCTGTCTGGCGGGAGCACCCACGCTGTGCGATTGCGCGCACGCTGGAGATCGGTGCGGTCGCCGTGCCCTTTGTGCTCCGACTAGCGTTCGACGCCGCCACCGCGAGCCCGTCCACGTCCGTCGAGGAGCGTGAGGATCTCCACCGTTCGAGAGCCACGGAACTTCGCCACCTGCTCGTGGGCCTCGGCCCTGCCTTCGTCAAGAGTGGGCAGATGCTCTCGATCCGGCCCGACCTGCTGCCACCGGCGGCGGTGTACGAGCTGCAAAAGTTGTGCGACGCTGTGCCCTCCTACCCGACGGCCGACGCGCTGCGGCTAATCCAGAGCGAGCTGGGTGTGCCGGCGAGCGAGGTCTTCACAGGTCTGGACGAGAGCTCGCTGCCCATTGCCGCGGCGTCGCTCGGCCAAGTGTACCGCTGCCGGATGCGCGAGGGCGGCGAGGAGGTCGCGCTCAAGGTGCAGCGGCCGGACATGATCCGGGCCGTCTCGCTCGACCTCTACTTGGCGCGGCGGTACATGCAGGCGGTGGAGTGGTTCAAGACCGAGGTTCTCACCGGTGTGTTCGGTGCGGCGGAGCGCACGCCGTTCGACGTGGCGCTGCTCGACTCCTTTGCTCGGGCGTCGTACCTCGAGCTCGACTACCAGGAGGAGGCGCGCAACCTGGTGCGCTTCACAGAGGAGCTCGTGCCGTTATTAAACGGCAGAGTCTACGTGCCGTGGCACAACGCGGCGGCGACGCGGCGCAAGGTGCTCGTCACCGAGTGGATCGAGGGCGAGCAGCTCGCTCGCTCTCCTCCCGAAGTCATCAGTGCCCTCACTGCGGTGGGCGTCGACTGCTTCCTCACTCAGCTACTGCACGTGGGCTTCTTCCACTCGGACCCGCACCCGGGTAACCTGCTAGTCGACCAGCATGGGCGGCTGGTGCTCATCGACTTCGGGCTGTGCGCCGAGATCGCTCAGTTCGACGCGCGGCAGCTCACCTCCGCCCTGGTGCACCTCATGCGTGGCGAGCCCTGACCCTAAGCCTTACCCTTACCCTAACCCCAACCCTTATCCTAACCCCAACCCCAACCTCAACCTCAGCCCTAACCCCAACCCCATCCCTAACTCTGCCCCTAACCCCAACCCTACACAGGTGCACCTCATGCGTGGCGAGGTCGAGGCGCTCGTCGAGGACGCGGTGACGCTGCGCTTCCTGCCTGCCGACGTCGATCGCGCCGCGCTGCTGCCGCCCTTGAAGCGCGTCTTCGCGCGCGGCAAGCTCGCCGCGGCAGAGCTGGAGTCAGTTCGCCGCGGAGGCGAGGGCGCGCGCCAGGGCGTGACCCAGGGCGCGGGTGCGGGCGGCGGCTACGGCGCGATCGAGTCGAAGCGTGCGCAGTTCTCGGCGATCTCCCGCGAGCTCAACCAGATCTTCTTCGAGTTCCCCTTCACCGTGCCCGAATACTTCGCGCTCATCACGCGCGCGCTCATCGTCCTCGAGGGCATCGCCATCAGTGGTGACAAGGACTTCGACCTCTTCCAGGCCGCCTACCCCTACGCGGCAAGGCACGCGGCAAGGCTGTTCGGCACTTCACAGATCGCATCGATGCTCGGCGAGGCCCGTGCCGCCCACGCCGCCGTCGTCGCCGACAGCAAGGCGCTCGATGGCGCGCGCGCGCGCGCCGAAGTGGCCCCTGCCGTGCCGGGCTCGGCGCAGGGGGCGGCGCCGCTCGGCCTGAGTCAGCGCGACGCGGCGTCGGCGGCCGCGCCCGTTGAGTTTGCACGACTTGTGCGCAGAATCTCTACAGACGTCAGAGCCTAATCTCGCAGTGTTGTTTTTATGCTAAGTAAAAGACAGTGTTATAGTTTTTAACGATTATAGTTCGCTTCTCTGGGCAGGCCCCTTGATTTTATTGACGAGTAAGTTACGAAATGTGAAAACTGCTTTCGTGTTTGCCCCCCTCCGGGAATGGAATATGGATAGATATATAGATTAAAGCGTAATATAATCTATGTAAAAAGCCGTAAAGCACCGCCGCGGCGGATCGTACTTGTACGTACATCCCTGAGACGTCAAAAGGGGCTGTGGAAGGGGGTGAAAAAAAAAACGACTTTCGTATTATAACACCGCTTGGCGAGGTCTAGTGTGGAAGCGGTGGTGAAAGACCCGCACGTCGGACCAAGCAGGAGTGCTGCCACGTACCCACTGGCGCAGCGCGGTCACGAACGCCTCTGCCCACATGCGCCGATCGCTCAGCATACCGGGCAGCTCAAAGGCGTCCTCAGGTCGCTTATCTCCCTGCGCGCGAGCCTCGTGCAGCACGGCTGCGCGTTGCCGCAGGACGCGCATCAGATTGTTGCGATCTCGATCGATGCCAAAGGAACCATTGAGAAGCCGCAGCGTGGGCCCGATGACGGGTGATGCGAAAGCTGCAGTCTCACATGCACGCGCTCCCACGGTGGCGGCCGTGGGCAGGAAGGTATGCAGTAACACGTAGGACGACCTGTGCGATCCATAGTAGAAAGAGAGGGCACACCTGCGTGCTTGGGCGCCGAGCCGAGCCCCTCGGCTGGCTGGCGAATCGGGACCGCAGGGCAAGCGCGCGAAGGGTGCCGCGCTGTCGCTGCTCACGTGCGGGTTGGCTACCTGGCCGATGGCGATCTCGACGGGAGTGCACCGATCGCTATGCCCGCACGGGAACGCGTGCGCTGCTAGCCACGCCATCAGCCGTTCTGATGCAGGCTGGCGCACCCACCCATCCGGGGTGGAGACTGCCACGCCAGTGTCGGTCTCGTGGCCCGGCAGGCCCGTCGCGCGCCACTGGACACTTGGGCCAGCTGCATTGATGACGTCCAAATAAGCAACGCCACCCGTGCGGAGCACGCGGAGCGCCTCGTCGAGCACCAATGGAAGCTCGTCTGGGTACTTGAGCTTCCCCAGAGCCGATTGCGACAGAAGCAGATCAAATGAGCCCGGTGCAAAGGGCCAGGCGCGTCGAAAGTCCGCATGCACAATTTGAGGCGTGGCGCTTGGCTGGAAGCTCACGTGCCTGCGGCGAGCCGCCATCTCCAACGCCACCCTCGAGGTGTTGCCCGCCATTACGCTTCCCTCGCTCCGTGCGCGGGCCATCGCGGCCGGGTCGTTGGAATACGCATACTTGAGGGCGTGCTCAAGTGAGTTGATACCCGCGGCGCACACGAAAGCATTCGACACGCCGCGCAACTTCTGCCTACGCTCAAGCAATGCTGTCGCCTCCTGCAGCGCAATTGCTTCTCCGCAACCGAGCTCGAGCACGCTGCTCGCGTTGATGCGGTCCACGAGCTCTGGCAGTGAAGGCAGCAGTGGTGGGCAGAGAGTAGCCGTGTATTGTCCCAGAGCACGGGAAAATCCCCACCCGAACGCGCTCGGCATGCCGAACGCGCTCGCGCTCTGTTGGCGTCGGATCCGTGAACTTCTGGAGGTATACTCGAGTGACCATATCGGTCGACGCCCGTATTAGTTGAAGTCCAATGCCCTCACGTGTGAAGTCCTCCTGATTCGCGCGGCACCGCCATGCGGGCCGCCCGGCGAGCTGCGGAGGCGGCGGAGGATATAGTAGATAGATAGATAGATTTCTGGTAGAAAAGACGCCTAAATTACGGAGGCGGACGAGGACCTGCTGCTCATGCAGCCGCTCCCGCTGCTGCTGTCCGCTGAGGGCGAGAGACAGCATCGACTCTCTCACGTGTACTCTGCGCAGTGGTCCGCAGTAACCCTCCCCCCCCCATAATGGCCGCGCGCGCGCTCGCCTAGCCTGGCAAGGAGTCTTCGGTGTCGCACGGCGGACACGGCGGACATGGCGGACATGACTGCCGTTTGCCTGACCGGGCAGCTTAGATGGTCACCACTGACTCTTGCTACGCTGCGCCAGTTCGTGCTGCAGCCGCTGACGCACGCGTGGCGTGCCTACTACGTGGGGCCTGCGGATGCGGAGTTTGACCAATCGATGCCGCTGCTGCTCAAGCATTTTGTGCGCTCATCCGATGACATGTGCGCCTACGACCACGACGTGACATGGGCGTGGCGAGGGGCAAAAGAGCCGTTCGAGTTGCACGGACGCGACGCCTGCTTGGGGCCGCCGCGGCCACGCCTGGCGTTCAACGTCGACCGCCTTCCTGTGTTCGGCGTATGCGAGCATTCCAATGACGGGGGGTTGCCGCATATGCGAGGTGGAAACCCGCTGTGCTCGCTGGGGGTCAGCATGCTTATGCAGATGTGGCAGTGCGCGCAAGCCATTGCGCTGGTTGAGCGTGCCGAGGCGCGGTCCTTTTCGGGCCTGTGGCACAGCCGCGTGCTGAAGCTGCGAACGGACATCTTCTTTTTCCACCCGGTCGAGCTTCCACCGATACCAGATCTCGAGCAGCCGTGGTACTCGCTGATGGAGGACACGTGCATCGCGGTTCCGGGCGCCACGCACATGATGCTGCAACACGCACGTGGGTGCCATCCCCACGCGTGGGAATTCAAGCGTTTCGTCTCTGACTTTTGGGCGTACGGTAACCGTCGTGCGATGGGGGCTGCGATGCGCGAGCTACTTCGGACCGTGTTCGTCAATGCTTCGGAGCGAATTGACCCAAAGCAAGCGGCCCGAAACACATTTCTGATGAACCCCACGACCGCTCTGGAGGGCTATTACGTTCAGCCCTGGCCATTCGTCCTCTCCAAGCTGTACAATAAGACGCAGTGCATCGATTATGGCGCCCGCATCGGTCTGGTCCGAGTCCATCCGACGATGTCATGCTTCGTGGTGCAGGCCAGGCTCATGCGGGCGCATGTGTCGAATCGAGGAGGCGTGCCTGCGGTGCAGCTGTCCCGCGCTGCATTGCGGGCCACATCCTGGGAGGCAATCGACATTGGCGAACCCGCAGGCACGTACCTCACGGAGTTTGAGGCACATAGGTTGGCCAGTGCTGGCGCGACGCCTTGGTTGCTTCCTGCGATCGCCGACTTGTACCGCCGCTGCTTTGGCTTGGTGTCGAATGTCCGCTGTCCGCGCACCGTTGGCGATCGACAGATGGTCGGAATAAATATCTCAAAACTCGTAAAGACACTGTCCTGCCAGCGGGGCATCAAATTCGGCTCGTTAAGGAACAACAGCATCGTTATCGGTGGCTGTGCCGGTGGGAGCCTGCCAGTGGACCGCTTTGTGTGCTTGGACGAAGGGCTTGCGACGCTGCTGGCCCGCTCGAGGGCGGCCCCGCTCCTGAACGGGAGCAGTTGGCGTACCGCCTCGGCGCGCTATCAGAGCGCCAAGACGTGGCCAAACGAACGGAGTGCCGATAATTGGCCAAGCGTGTAGGACGTTTTGCAGTTGCTGCTGTGAGACTCAGGCAAGGGCACAGTTTTGGGTTTGACATGTGTTTTGGGTTTTATGGCGCGGCGTGCCGTTGTGTAGCCTTCCCACATAGATATACATATGCATATGCATATGCATGCATATGCAAACATATGCGAAGTTTGCTTTGTGCGCAACCCACCGACAGCTGCCTGCTAGCATGGACCTCACCGCCGCGCTGGAAGCCCTCTCCGGCGTGAATGCCCGGGTGCAAAACCTCGAGGACAACTTCATGCTCTCTGGCAAAGAGTTCCACTCGGAGCCGAGCCCAGAGCGTCAGCGTGGCACACATCAGACACCGGGCCTCGAGACAGCACTCCGACAGCTGGGCTCGCTCAACGCGCGGGTGGAGCACATCTCCGGCGGCCGTCCCACTACGGCACTCCTGTACTCCGACCTCTCGGGCGAACATCAACGCCATCCGCAGCCACACGACGAGGTGGACGAGCGCACCGGTGCTCAGCGGATCCTAAGTGGATCGGATGATGAGGTGCAGGACATGCTGCGAGCACAGCAAAGTGCTCAGACTACCGGTGCCGACAGTGGCGCGGCTCAGCGGATCCTGAGTGGATCAGATGATGAGGTGCAGGACATGCTGCGAGAACAGCAAAGTGCTCAGCGCGGAGCGACGGACCGCGGCAGGGGTGCGCTGCACCAAGAGGCGCGCACCATCGGTCACCAGCAACTAGATGCGCTCTTCGATGAGGACGGCGGCAGCGCGCAGGTGCGGCGGCCGCGTGCCTTGGGAGGGGGGTGCAGCACATTATCAGGGGTGCACTAAGTAGCGTGGCGTCGGGCGCCGGCTGCCCTCACGCGGTGCATCGCATGGTGCGCATGATGCATCACACCATTGTCTGCACGTACGCCATCAGGTGCTGATGCTCCGGCTACTTGCCGGCCTCGGCCGCGACGCGGGGCCACGCGAGCGGGCGCACGCTGCCGCCGCGCTGCGCGCCATCGGCTACGAGCTGCACTCACCCGAGGGCGCCACCGCCGCCGCCGCCGCAGTAGCGGGTGGCGGCGGCAGCGGCGGCGGCGGCGGTGGCGGCGGCGGCGGCGG
>MDSY01008072.1_pt1 | contig 18674 bp, 22 predicted proteins | sample 811131 | NCBI WGS metagenome assembly MDSY01 (sample SAMN05326643, study PRJNA326480) | marine metagenome | isolation source: seawater | place: Atlantic Ocean: South West | collected 2010
CCTCCCCAAGAGAGCCTATCGTATCCAGAGAGGTATGGGTCTTCGAGCTGAGTGATACGGTGTTCTGTGAAATCGAAACCGATTTTATGATGTATTGACCCGAGGCCTCCCCGTAAAAAAACACCAGAGTTTACATTTGAAAAACCCAGCGGAATGATCGTACCTCCATGGATTCCGACAATGGCGCCTCGACCAGAAACAGAGATACTTGCAACATCTCCCTCGTTATCGATGATTTGTCCATCAGGAGAAAGCAAGTTAGACAGCAACCCTGACTCCTGAGACTCGGCGCCAGTAAGATAGGTGACGCGAAAACCAAGATATTTATTTTTCTTCGTTTTGACACCGAAAGACGCGCCTACAGAAGCAAAGGCACCAAATCGTGTATTTAAATCCGCGACAGGCAGGAATCCTCCAGCTACAAATGAAATATGTGGAGATTTAAGAGGGGTCGATGCGACGTCTCGCTTGGTTTGGGCTTGAACAGAAGTGTGGTTAAACCCCAGAACAAACAGAGCTAAACTCCAAGCAATCATAGAAATAGAGATTGTTTTGCGCGTCTGATTCATAATGACGAAGGTAGGTTTTGTATCTTACACTTTTGAGGTTGGGAATGAATTTATAGAACTTTATAGGTTCATTGAAGAACAAGAGGTTACTTGGTCCTTAAGAACAAATCCTAAAGTGTATATTCGCTATGTATTAAATAACGCTTGAGAATAGCTTCTAAAAAAGACATGGAAGGAATAAAAATGGTAGACCTTAACGGATTGATGGACCGCATCAGACCAGAATTAGACGCTGCCATTAAGAGAGTATTGGATTCCGGAAGGTTTATTGGAGGAGAAGAAGTCGACGCATTCTCTAAAGAATTAACATCAGCATTGTGCTTGCACGAAGGCAAAACCATTGGAGGGTTAAGCGATGATGTATTCATTGTGCCTTGTGCAAATGGAACTGACGCCTTGCAGATTGCTTTAATGGCATTGGGGGTCGGGCCTGGAGACGAAGTAATTACACCTGCATTTACATTCATCTCGACGGTGGAGGTTATCGCACTTTTAGGCGCGAAAGCTGTCCTTGTAGATGTTCAATCAGACACCTTTAACATTGACTGTCACGCTGTAGAAAAGGCGATCACAGAAAAGACAAAGGCAATCATCCCAGTCCCCCTGTTTGGCCAATGTGCAGATATGGGAGCCCTGATGGAGATATCAAAAAAAACTGGGGTACCGATCATTGAAGATACCGCACAATCACTGTTGAGTACATATTGTGACGACCAAGGCAAGAGTGGAAGGGCTGGATTATTTGGGGCTTTCGGAACGACGAGTTTTTTCCCAAGTAAAAATTTAGGTTGTTTCGGAGATGGTGGGGCGCTTTTTACGCATGACAAGAAGTTAGCCCAAACAGCAAAGTCGATTACAAATCATGGCGGATCAAAGAGATACCAGCACGACATGGTGGGGTTAAACTCGCGTTTAGACGCACTCCAAGCAGCCGTGCTTCGCGTCAAATTGCCACATCTGAATACGTACATCTCACATCGTCAAACCGCAGCAGACATATACGACGACTTACTCAAAAACGTAGAAGGAATCGTAATTCCAGTAAGAGATGAAAAATCAAGCCATGTGTTTCATCAATACACCCTCAAGATAGAGGAAAAAGACAGAGATGAATTGGCACGGGGCTTGGCAGAAGATGGCGTGCCTACAGGTGTTTACTATCCAAAAGGAATACACGAACAAAAAGCCTTTGAAGAATTGGGATATAAAACAGGAGAATTTCCGATCACTGAGAAATTATCAAAAACTGTTTTATCTCTACCTATGCATACGGAACTTAGCAGCGCACAACAGAAGTACATTGTTGCACGTTTGGTAAGTCGATTAAGTGAGATTAAAGGTGAGGTATAGGTTAATTTTAAGTCAGTAAAAGTCAGGATATGAATATTACCGTAGTTGGAACAGGATATGTAGGTATCGTCACAGGCACATGTCTTGCAGAGACAGGAAACAATGTAACGTGCGTAGATATCGACGAGGCAAAGGTTGCCGCATACGCATCTGGCAAGATTCCAATTTACGAACCACATCTGGAGAGCTTGTTGGTGAGGAATATCAAAGCTGGCAGGATCGATTTCACAACAGATTTGGCATCAGCTGTGAAAAAAAGCACGCTGGTTTTCCTTGCGTTGCCCACCCCGCCCGGAGAAGATGGTTCTGCTGATTTGAAATATATAGTAGAAGTTGCAAAAGAACTTGGCGGGCTGATCGACCACTATACTGTTGTAGTCGATAAAAGCACTGTTCCAGTAGGAACATCAGATCAAATTCGTGCCGCTATAGGCAGGAATTGCAACGTCTCATTCGATGTCGTTTCAAACCCTGAATTCCTTCGCGAAGGCTATGCGGTAGATGACTTCATGAAACCTGACAGAGTGGTTGTAGGGTGCTCAAGCGAACGTGCCAAATCGGTGATGGAGGAGCTTTACAAGCCGTTTGTCAGGCAGGGGAATCCTGTTATTTTCATGGATGAACGCAGTGCCGAATTGACAAAATATGCCTCGAACGCTTTCTTAGCCACGAAAATTTCGTTTATGAATGAAGTCGCAAACTTCTGCCAAGCGGTAGGTGCCGATGTCGACTTGGTGAGAAGAGGAATCGGTACAGATTCTAGGATAGGACCTCGGTTTTTATTCCCTGGAATAGGATATGGGGGCAGTTGCTTCCCGAAAGATGTGCAAGCATTGCATCGCAGCGGAAACCAGCAAGGATGTGAGTTTAAAATTCTTGAAAGTGTGATGGACGTCAATGTGACGCAAAAAGTCATCATGGTTCCGAGGATGAAGGACCATTTCTCTGGGAATCTAAAAGGACAAAAAATTGCTGTTTGGGGTCTTTCGTTTAAACCCGAAACGGATGATATCAGACAGGCGCCTTCACTAGACAACATCCATGCCCTGCTCGCGGAAGGCGCAGAGTTAATTGTTTATGATCCAGAAGCGATGGAGAACGTGAAAGCAATATTTGGAGACAAAATTAAATATGCAAATCGATCTACAGAAGCACTCATGGACGTCGACGCATTGCTGATTTGTACAGAATGGGCCGCATTTAGAAATCCAGATTTTGAGTTTATGAAATCGACAATGGCCTCGCCCATTATTTTTGATGGCAGGAATCTCTATGAATGTGACAAGATGGAGGCTCTAGGATTTACATACCACAGCGTGGGCAGAAGACCTGTTATCTCAAAAGACTTATAAAATGAAAGCGCGCGTTCTCATAACAGGTGCTGCTGGGTTCTTAGGTTCTCATCTCTGTGACAAATTCTTCAACGAAGGGTTTGATGTCATCGCGATGGACAATCTCATTACAGGAGATCTTAGAAACCTAGCGCATTTAAATGGTAAGGAGAACTTTACTTTTCTGCATCACGATGTCACCAATTTCACACATGTAAGCGGGAGACTTGATCATATCCTTCATTTTGCTTCGCCAGCAAGCCCCATAGATTATTTGAGAATTCCTATCCAGACTTTAAAAGTGGGATCGATCGGAATTCACCGCCTGTTAGGACTTGCGAAGGACAAAGGTGCGCGAATCACCATTGCCTCTACCAGCGAAGTATACGGCGATCCCGAGGTCCATCCACAAACGGAGGAGTATTGGGGGAGCGTAAATCCAGTAGGACCCAGAGGCGTCTATGATGAAGCGAAAAGATTCCAGGAGGCTATTACAACTGCGTACCATACGTACCATGGCGTCGAGACGCGCATCGCGCGGATTTTCAACACCTACGGACCTCGTATGCGATTGAATGACGGCCGTGCGCTTCCTGCATTTATAGGTCAAAGCATACGGGGCGAAAACATCACAGTCTTCGGAGATGGATCCCAAACAAGGAGTTTTTGTTATGTCGATGATTTAATAGAAGGCATTTATAAATTGCATTTCAGTGAGGAAACAAGACCCGTAAATCTGGGGAATCCTGTAGAAATTACAATCCTAGATTTCGCAAAAGAAGTGCTGAAGTTAACGGGTGCAAATGTGAAGATTGTTCATGAAGATCTGCCAACGGATGATCCGAAAAAACGACGTCCAGACATAACAAGAGCAAAAGATGTTCTAAATTGGGGCCCAGCGATAGATCGCGCAGAGGGACTTAAACGAACATTTGAATATTTCCGAACGCTTTCAAAAGAAGATCTGCATAAAAACGAACACAAAGATTTTGCCGCATACATCAAAAAATAGCGCGCAAGAAGCGTCCACAAACCTCGCATCCGAAGCCAAAGACAACGTGTCATCTTTCGGAAGCACCTTCGTGCATGAAAGTGCCGTTATTGATGAGGGAGCCGAGCTTGGAGAAGGCGTCAAGGTTTGGCATTTTTGTCATGTGATGAAAAACGCTCGGCTCGGAAAAGGCACATCTCTGGGCCAAAACACTTTCGTCGCGACAGGCGTCACTACGGGATCAAATTGTAAAATCCAGAACAATGTAAGCCTTTACGAAGGCGTCACTTTGGGCGACAATGTTTTCCTCGGACCGAGTTGTGTGTTTACAAATGTTATCAATCCTCGCAGTGCAGTCGCAAGGCGTAACGCCTACACGCCTACGAAGGTCGGAAACGGAGTCACTGTGGGCGCAAATGCCACTGTTATTTGCGGCACAACTTTGGGAGACTTCTCCTTCATAGGTGCGGGAGCCGTTGTGACCCACGACGTCCCTCCTTACGCTTTGGTAATCGGAACTCCCGCCCGCTTTGCGGGGTGGATGTCACCCCACGGATGTAAACTTGAGTTTGGAGAAAATAAAATGGCGGTTTGTTCTGAATCAGGAGCCAAATTTCGATTGGAAAATGAAAATAAAATTCACCCATGTTAAATAGCATGTACCATAAATTAACCTCAGGAAAGTCAACCATAAGTGTTGTAGGTCTTGGATATGTAGGTTTGCCTATTGCATTGGCATTCGCAAAAAAAGTCAGCGTTATCGGTTTTGACATTAATGAGGAGAGAATCAAAATGATGAAAGAAGGCATAGATCCTTCTGGTGAAATAGAACCTAAAGAATTTGAAGGGTGTGACATCACATTCACAACAAACTCAGAAGACTTAAAGAAGGCAGACTTTCACATTGTGGCCGTTCCTACACCCATTAATCAGTCACATCAACCTGATTTAACACCGCTTATTTCGGCGTCTACCACGTTGGGGGCTGTACTTAAGAAAGGTGACTACGTCGTCTACGAAAGCACCGTTTATCCTGGATGTACTGAAGAAGACTGTATCCCTGTATTGGAAAAAGTAAGCGGATTAAAATTTGGTGATGACTTTAAAGTCGGATACTCACCCGAAAGAATTAACCCAGGTGACAAAGTACACACACTTGACACCATCGTGAAAGTTGTGGGCGCGGGAGACGAAGAATCCACCGAGCAGGTGGCCAAAGTATACGACATGGTCGTAAGTGCTGGAACACATCAAGTGAGCAGTATCAAAGTTGCTGAAGCAAGTAAGATTATTGAAAACACGCAACGCGACTTGAACATCGCACTCGTCAATGAGCTCAGTATCATTTTCAATAAAGTGGGGATTAATACATACGAAGTTCTCGAAGCGGCAGGCACGAAATGGAATTTCCTTCCTTTTAAGCCAGGGCTTGTGGGAGGTCATTGCATAGGGATAGATCCTTATTACCTCACGTGGAAATCGAGTAAAATGGGATACCACGCAAAAGTGATCAACTCTGCCAGATATATTAACGACAGCATGGGGTTTTATGTCGGAAAACAAACGGTAAAGAAAATCTTAGCTCGTGGTGTAAATGCACTGGGCGCTAGAGTTTTGGTCATGGGACTGACCTTTAAAGAAAACGTAGAAGACATTCGAAACACGAAAGTCATCGATGTCATCTCCGAGTTAGAATCCTTCAACGTTAAAGTTGATGTGGTAGATCCAATGGCGCAACCTGAGGAAGTGCTTCGAGAATACGGAATCGAGCTTTGCAAGAAACCCGAAAAAGGAGTGTACCACGCAGTAATCGTTGCTGTTAATCATGACGAATATGCTCAACTTACAGAAGAAGCGCTGTCTCACTTTATGGAAGGCGGAAATGGCGTCCTCGTCGATTTAAAAGGTATTTATCGCAACCGAATTCAAAACCTTGACTACTGGAGTCTATAGAATAGAATGAGATCTTTTAAAAACATATTGATCACAGGAGGCGCTGGATTTATAGGCTCTCATGTGGTTCGGAGACTCATCAACAAGTATCCTGAAACAAACATTGTTAACCTAGACCTTCTCACCTATGCTGGGAATCTTGAAAACATTTCAGACATAGAGCATTCGGAAAACTATTCATTTGTGAAAGGTGACATCTGCGACAGAGATCTCCTTAAAAACCTCTTTAAAAAACACAACTTTGATGCCGTTGTCCATCTTGCAGCGGAAAGTCATGTGGACAGAAGCATCGCGAATCCAGCTGCTTTTTTGGAAACAAATATCCTGGGGACAGCCGCTTTGTTAGAAGCTGCTAAAACACATTGGATTGATGAAAATGGTGCGTTTAAAAATGCCGAAACAGGCCATACAAACCACCCGGTTAAAAATATCTTCTATCACATATCGACAGATGAAGTCTATGGTTCGCTCGGAGAAGAAGGTCTTTTTTCTGAAACGACTTCATACGATCCCAGAAGTCCGTACAGTGCATCGAAAGCATCCAGTGATCACATCGTAAAGGCATACCACCATACCTATGGTATGCCTGTTGTTATCAGCAATTGCTCTAACAATTATGGCGCAAACCAGTTTCCAGAAAAGCTTATCCCGCTGATGATTAAGAATATCTGCGATCAAAAAAGCCTTCCGGTTTATGGCCAAGGGCTAAATATCAGAGACTGGCTATACGTTGAAGACCACGCGAACGCAATAGATCTCATTCTTCATCAAGGTGCTTCAGGCTCAACTTACAATATCGGAGGACTCAACGAGTGGACGAATATCGATTTGGTAAAACATCTGATTGAAGTCGTTGATGAAAAACTACAACGACCGAAAGGCAGTTCTGAAGGGCTAATTACTTTTGTGAAAGACCGTGCAGGACACGACCAACGGTACGCCATCGATGCGTCGAAAATAGAAAGAGAGTTGGGGTGGAAACCGAGCGAAACTTTTGAATTGGGTTTAGAAAAAACGGTGGTATGGTACTTAGAAAACTCAGAATGGCTAAATAAAGTTGTGTCGGGGGAATATGAAAAATACTACGAACAGCATTACGGAAAGTGATGCTAACTTTTCTAAGAAATCTATTTCGCAAGCGCCCAAATCGACGTGTTGTCAAAACCGATTTAAAACATTTGATTACTGATGTTCACAGCCACTTGGTACCCGGAGTAGATGACGGCGCACCTGACATGACCTCTGCCCTCGCGTTAATTTCCAGACTCCATCATTTGGGCTTCGAAAGGTTGGTGACCACGCCACATATTATGTCAGATTTGTATCCGAATACGCCAGAAATTTTACAACCGCGTTTTAATGAATTAAAACAGGAGGTTTCCAAACGGTTCCCATCTCTAAAATTAATTTTAGCCGCGGAATATTTCCTCGACACATCTTTTTTAGCGCTTTTAGAAAACCCAAACACGCTTCTAACCTTCCCTTGTGTTGATCCGCTTAATGGAGACAAACACGACATGCTTCTCTTTGAATTTGCCTTCCACGAGGCGCCCAATGATGAACTTTTGACAGAGGCAATCTTTAAGATGCAGACTTCTGGAATCACGCCTGTTGTGGCGCACTGCGCACGGTATCCTTACTGGCATATGGAGAGAAGCAAACTTGAAAGCCTACACGACAAAGGAGTCATCCTTACTGTAAACGCAGCAACACTTGTAGGGAATTATGGCGAGTTGGCAAAAGAAACAGCGCACTATGCCGTAGATCAGGGATGGATCAGGATGGTGTGTTCTGATACACATGCACCCCATCACATCGTCGCTGTCAAGGAACTTGAGAACTCTGAAATACTCGCCAAACTTATTGAAAACGGGGGGTTACTGAACCCAGGAGTGGGAATCAGATAGATCTACTCACCAATTGGAGCGAGTTTGACCTCAAGGCCATCTAGATCTGAAGTCAGTTTGATTTGGCATCCCAAACGGCTATTGTCCTCAACAAAAAACGCTTCGTCTAGCATATCTTCTTCGTCTTCCGAGCGTTCAGAGATGTCGTGTGAACTTTGGACATACATGTGGCAGCTCGCACACATGGCCATACCTCCACACGTACCTTCAACAGGAAGCTCATAGCTTTTACAGAGCTCCATCATGTTCATGTTCATATCTGTAGGGGCGTCTAACATGTGACGCTTCTCGTCCCGATCTATAACGAATACTTTGATCATATCATCCATGGCAGAAAAATTCAAATAGATCTTACAAACCTGGTTTCCCAGTAACAGTTGTATACTTCAAGACCAAATTCTTATCTGGGAAAATTCTTTTATAGGCACTTTGGACCATCAACGTGGCCTCATGAAAACCACAAAGAATCAACTTTAATTTACCAGGGTAGGTATTAATGTCACCGATGGCATAAATCCCCGGAACATTCGTAGAATAATCAAACGTATCTACCTCAATCGCATTTTTAGAAATATTGAGATTCCATTCTGAGATAGGTCCCAACTTGGGACTCAATCCGAAAAGAGGAACCCAGTGGTCTGTATCAATGGACATCATTCCTTCAGTTTTATGTTTTACTTCCAGAGCGTTTAGGTTTGCGTCACCAGAAACACCTACGACTTCTGCATTTGTGATGAGGTTTATTTTACCCGCTTCAGCAAGATCCAACACCTTTTGAACGCTGTCTGGATGGCCTCTGAAACTTGGACGACGATGGACGAGAGTAACCTCAGAAGCAACACCCTCTGCCAAGAAGATGGTCCAGTCCAGTGCAGAATCTCCACCTCCAGAGATCACGACTTTTTTGTCTCTGTAGAACTCTGGGTCTTTAATAATATACTCAACGCCCTTGTCTTCATATGATGAAAGATTGTCAATGGGCGGCTTGCGGGGCTCAAAACATCCCAATCCAGCAGCAATAACAATAATCGGGGCACGGTGCTTGGTCCCTCTATTCGTTGTTAAAATAAACTGACCGTCTTCATCTTTTTCTACAATCTCTGCCCTTTCGCCAAGTGTAAAACCTGGTGAAAAAGGGGCGATTTGTTCCATTAAACGCTCGGTAAGATCGCCCGCAAGGATAGAGGGATAGGCTGGGATGTCGTAAATGGGTTTCTTTGGGTAAATTTCTGTACACTGTCCCCCTGGATTAGGTAGGGAATCAATTAAGTGACACCTCAGCTTCAGCAAGCCCGCTTCAAAAACAGTGAATAAACCACATGGACCTGCACCAATTATCAAAATATCTGTTTGAATCATCGATTAATTGCTTCTATTGATTTTACTTCTGGAGCGACACTTCTAATCGCTGATTCCACGCCTCCTTTGATTGTCATGTCGATTAATGAACACCCCACGCATGAACCGTGAAGTTTTATTTTTACAATGAAATCGTCAGTGATTTCATGCAAAGTTATATCTCCTGCGTCAGCTTCGAGATATGGACGTAACTGCGCGAGCGCGCCTTGCACTCTTGTCGCTAAGTCTGTAAACTTTTCTGGCACGATTGGATCTGTCATTTTTTTACGTTTTTCCCTAAGACTTCAAGCAAGTTAGCAACGACAGAACGAAACGCAGCTGCAGCATCTGTATCTCCTTGTAATACGACAGGACGACCTACATCACATGCCTCTCGTATTGTTTGTAATAATGGGAGTTCTCCAAGAAAGGGAACGCCCAAAGTCTCTGAAAGTCTTTTCACGCCATCACGTCCGAAAATATGATATTTAAACTGCTGTGCATCGGGTGGCACGAAGTAGGACATGTTTTCTACCATGCCTAAAACAGGAACATTAATGGCCTCTAATTGAAACATCCCCACGCCTCTGCGCGCATCGGCTAGAGCAACATCCTGGGGTGTTGAGACGATAATTGCTCCTGTTAAATCGATGTCACTGACAAGGCTCAGGTGAATGTCACCTGTTCCTGGAGGCAGATCAATGATCATGAAATCAAGCTCGCCCCAATGAACATCAGAAAACAGTTGCTTCAACGCTTTTGTAGCCATCGGGCCACGCCACACAATCGCTTGGTCTGAATCGGCAAAAAATCCAATTGACAGCATTTTTACACCGTGCATTTCAACGGGTTCCATCAGGTGCTTCCCATCCACTTCAATAGGTTTGGGATTGTGACCCTGTACGCCGAACATCGTAGGAATACTGGGGCCATAAATATCAGCATCGCACAGGCCGACTTTATACCCAAGTTGGGAAAGGGTAACGGCTATATTTGAACTGACTGTACTTTTACCCACACCACCTTTTCCCGAGGCGATGGCAATAATTTGCTTCACACCTGGGAGCACCTTCCTTGTTTCTAGTGTTCTTTCCTCAGCGGGCAAGGCGCCTACTTTCACCATGGCCTTCACCTCTGAACCGAAGGCCCTTTCAATTGCAAATTCGACTGCCTCTTGCATTCTCTTACGCGCATGCAAAGCTGGATTGCTCGACTTAACCTCAATAGAAATCGTACTGCCGTCAATATTAATGCCAGACACAAGATTCATTGAGATGATATCTTTTCCGACATCTGGGTCTATAACGCCACTTAACGCAGTTATAATTTGTTCTCTAGTAATATTCATCTCTTTTTATAAGAACCTCAAAGTTCGGTCATAGGATCCCAAAAGTATCGGTCAAAAGTGACAACTTGGCCATCTTTTACAATTACGCCTTCTTTTGCCAATTCATCTTCCATAGAGCGCTGTGGAGGGAAGTGGATTGCACCTGACAACATCCCCAATCTGTTTACCACCCGATGCGCAGGAACGAGTGGTGAAACTTTGAAACTTTGATTCAAAGCCCACCCCACTCTCCTACTTGATCTTACATCTCCAAGACATTTGGCAATGGCCCCATAAGAAGTCACCCTTCCGTCTGGAATGTTGCGAACTACGTCAAATACATCTTCATTGAAACCCATTGCGAGGAATGATTATACTTCGAGTTGAATGAAATGAATCTTCTTTCCCTCAGAAAGCCACCTCTTCTCATAATACGTTATTATTTCAAGCGCTTCACGAAGATCTTTGGACACCCTGTTCACCAAATCGCCATACACATCTTGACTGTCTAAATAAATTGTATACCCCTTTTCTAAATAACTTTCCTTAGACAGATCGTACAAAAGAACAGAATCTGTTTTGACATTTATAAAACTACCCGGTTTTAATATTTTCTTGTAAAGCTCTATGTAAACCGAGGAAGTTATACGTTTGGTACCCTTTTCATCTTTAGGTTGTGGATCGGAAAAAGTAAGCCAAATTTCAGACACCTCGTCGGTGTCAAAATATTTAGTAATAAACTCGAGACGGGTTCGCAAAAACGCAACGTTCGGAAGGGATTCCTCCTTCGCTGTTTTTGCGCCTCTCCAAAATCTGTGCCCCTTAATATCTACGCCAATAAAATTTCTATTGGGGTACTTTCTCGCAAGTCCTATTGTATACTCACCTTTACCGCATCCTAACTCAAGCGTGATGGGGTTGTCGTTTTTAAAAATCTCAGATGCCCAACTTCCTTTTAGATTCCCATCCAATCCTTTGACCGCATCTTGAAGGCAGGGTTCAAACACGTGGTTAAAGGTCTCATTTTCCGCCCATTTTCTAAGTTTATCTTTTCCCATTGTACGCTTTATCACAAATGTTATTTGCTGGTACAAAATTAAGAACTTGCGCCTATGTCTCGAATATTAATTACAGTACTAAATTGGGGGATGGGACATGCGAGTAGAACCCTCCCAATTATTGAATGCGCACTTGATCTTGGATGGGAAGTCGATGTCGCGAGTAAGGGAGATGCTTTAGTCTGGTTAAAAAATCGACTCAAAGACAAGTCAGGAGTGACCTTTTTCGACAAACCTGGCGCAGTGATTACATACAGCCATCAATTTACCATGCTTAAAATTGTAGCACAAACACCACAACTTCTTTTAAGCATCTACGCGGAGAGGAAATGGACTGCGAAACATGTGAAATCTCGGTCAATTACAAAAATATTTAGTGACAATTGCCTAGGCACATATGACGTAAATGTACCTTCTGTGTTGATGACACATCTCCTAAGATTCCCTGTCCCTTGGATGTTGAGCCCTATGGCACAATGGATGCTTCGAAGGTTTACACGCCATTTTTCAGAAGTCTGGGTCCCCGATTTACCACCTGGCAAGACATCAATATCAGGCCCCCTCACCTCGAAAACAATACATCCAAAAACAAAATTTATTGGAATTCTGAGCCGACTCGAGAACCCTTCAAAAGATCTGACACAAACTTCAACCACCCCCTATCCACTTGTAGGGATTATTAGCGGGCCGGAGCCCCATCGAACGACAATGGAAAACGCGCTGCGAACATGGATGCAAAACAGACCTGAAAAAGGGCTCATTTTTGCCGGAAAACCAGGAGGGAGTTTTCGAAAAGATGGAGATATATTGACACTCTATGATCCAAGCGATGAAGAGATTTCAAAAGCAATTTACACTGCTCAAATTCTAATATGCCGAAGCGGATATACCACATTGCTAGATTTGGTTGCTTTAAAAAAACAGGCAATTCTCATCCCGACACCAGGACAGATGGAACAAGAAGTGTTAAGTACGTTTTGGACAGAAAAATTTGGATTTGCATCTTGTACCCAGGAAGATTTGAAAAATCATATGATTCCTGAGATGTCCGGGGGATTTCCTCAAGAATTATTCTCAAAACCGCCAAACAAAACCGCGATGAACGAACTTGCAGCATGGTTGAAGAACTAAATAGTCAAAGCGCAGAAAAACGCCAAAAAGAGGATGAGAGGTTTATGCGATTGGCCATACAAGAAGCCAAAGAAGCAGGAGCCATTGACGAAGTCCCCGTTGGTGCTGTGATTGTTTTTCAAGGATCAGTAGTCGCGCGTGGGCACAACCTATGTGAGCGATTGCGTGACTTCACAGCCCATGCTGAAATGCAAGCATTTACAAGCGCTTCAGAATTCCTAGGCGGAAAATTCTTAGACCAATGCACGCTCTATGTTACACTTGAGCCATGCCCCATGTGTGCCGGAGCAGGTTTTTGGACGAGAATAGGTCGGATTGTATATGGCGCAAGTGATTTAAAACGTGGATATAAAAGATGGGGCGTCATGCAGGAAAAAGAAGGACATGGGGGTCAAGTCGGTGACAATGGATTGCTTCATCCTAAAACAGAAGTTCATTCTGGCGTTTTAGAAGATGAATGTGCAAAATTGGTCAAAGATTTTTTCATCAAAAAACGAAACAAGCGATAACACCAAACTGGCATAACTTTGTGTCCGTATTTCTGCCCTCATGCTCGATCTGTCAAAAGAATATCTAAGTCTGCTTCACTCTTTAATTGAAGAGGGTAAAGACCGTGCGCTAATCAAAAAACTAGAGCCGCTCCATGCAAATGATATCGCGCTGATTTTAAACCAAATCAAGCGTGACGATGTTCATTATCTATATCGACTGCTCGCGGATGACGCACGCTCTGATGTTATTGCAGAATTGGACGAAGAAGTACGTGAAGATCTTCTGGCCACGCTTACGTCAAAGGAAATTGCAGAGGATGTTATTGACGGACTCGCCTCTGACGATGCTACAGATATTATCAGCGAACTTTCGTCTGAAAAAATAGAAGAAGTATTCTCGCACGTCAAGGACAAGGAGTCTGTCTCGGATGTAAAGTCTCTGCTCGAATATCCCGAAGGTACTGCGGGCGCGTTGATGGCAAAAGAACTTGTTAAGGTAGAAGAAACGTGGAGTGTTGCAAAAGCTGTAAAAGAGATCCGTGTTCAATCTGAAGAAATAGAAAACCTATATACCATCTACGTAATAGATGAAAAGGGAAAACTGACAGGAAGATTGAGTCTTCAAAACCTCCTGCTATCATCAATAAGCGCCAGGACTCCTATAGGTGACATTATAGATGCCGACGAAACTGTATGGATTAACTCAAATGAAAACGAGGATCTCGTTGTGAGTTTGATGGAAAGATATGATCTCGTTGCTCTTCCCGTTGTAGACGACAACGGGGTTCTGCTTGGCCGGATTACAATCGATGATGCTGTGGACGTGATTATCGAGGACGCAGAACGTGATTATCAGCTTGCCTCAGGAATTTCGGAGGACGTCGAATCATATGATTCAGTTTGGACTTTAACCAGAGCCAGACTGCCGTGGTTATTAATCGGATTGGGAGGTGGAGTCGGTGGCGCTTTTGTCATCGGCGCATTTGACATTGTTGCAAACCCAGAAATGGCCCTTTTCATACCCCTCATTGCCGCTATGGGAGGAAACGTGGGAGTCCAATCCTCTGCGATTGTCGTACAAGGCCTTGCGACGGCAAGTATTAGCACAGCTGACATAGCAGGTCGCCTTGTAAAAGAACTTAGTGTGGGCCTTTTAAATGGCACCATCTGTGCGAGTATTATTTTCCTCGTGACCTTGATCTTAGGGTTCGACAAAGCACTGAGCACAACTGTTGGCATCTCATTGATGTTTGTGATCGTATTTGCTGCTCTATTTGGTGCATTCGTTCCTCTTATGCTTGAAAAACGTAACATCGACCCTGCATTAGCGACAGGCCCATTCATCACGACTGCAAATGACATCATAGGACTCATTATCTATTTCAGTGTAGGGTCATTTGTCAGTTCGTTTATTTAACAAATGCTAATGAGAGTTGCTATTCTCGATACCGTCCACCCTGTTTTAAAAAAGCGTTTAATTGAAAATGGATTCGATTGTGAGGAATATTTGCTTCTTTCGAGAAAAGAAATAGAACAAGGTCAATTAAAGAACATACAAGGAATCGTCCTGAGGTCACGTATCAGAATTGATGCGCAATTGCTCAATGCGATGCCGCAACTTCAGTGGATCGCTCGGAGTGGATCTGGGCTTGAAAATATCAATTTACAAGCTGCAAAATCACGCGACATTCGCGTCTATAATTCTCCAGAAGGCAACAGCGATGCCGTGGGGGAACACGTCCTCGGAATGCTGCTCATGATCATGCACAAACTGAGAAGTTGCGACAGGAGTGTTCACGATAAGGTTTGGGAAAGAGAGAAGCACAGGGGAATGGAATTGGGGAACAAGACCGTAGGGATAATAGGTTATGGAGTAATGGGGAAAGCACTGGCAACAAAACTTCGGGGGATTGGTTGCAAAATAATTGCTTACGACAAGTATACCTCTGGTTTCAGTGATGAATATGTCACAGAAGTGACCGAGGAAGCGTTCTTCAGGCGGAGTGAAATCGTGAGCGTTCATCTTCCATTAACAGATGAAACAAATGGATTGGTAGATTCTACCTGGCTCGCTCGATTTTCACATCCTTTTATTTTTATAAACAGCTCCAGAGGATCTGTGGTAAAGACAAAAGATCTGTTAGATGCCTTAGACGCAAATCAAGTCACAGCATGCGGATTAGATGTACTTGAATTTGAGGGGCGTTCGTTGGAAGGATTAACATCAATGGGCACAACTGATGCACAAAAAACAATGACGCGACTTCTAGAATCTCCAAATGTAACCCTGAGTCCTCACGTCGCAGGATGGACCACAGAGAGTTACTTCAAACTAAGTAATTTCTTGGCCGATAAAATACTGAATGACTTTTGTGCTTAAAGACAGCGCTAGTCTAAGACTTGTTTTATTCTTCGGTGCCTGTTCGCGCACGACTTGTTGCAGAATAAAGCACCTTTAGAGCTGAAGCTTGTCTTAATTCTTGTTTTACAGAAGTAACAATACCCATTTTTGTTTCCTGGTCAACCTTCAGTGATACCCACATTTTACTTTGCTCGGACTCAGATAGAGTCTGACGTTCTTTCAAAATCCAATCCTGAATTTCAAAAGCCTGTGAAAATTGATCGTTCAATTGAATCACTGGCTCAGATCCATACCTTTTATCCATTGGTGTCCCAATGTTGATGTATCTAATAAGATGCTTTTTCTCAATCTTATAAAGCTCCGAAGCCTCGGGTCTTGTCACCTGGACTTTTTCGTCCTCAGTACGCAATACGGTTGCAACCATGAAGAAAAACAAGAGCATGAAAACAATATCCGGCAGGGATGCCGTTGAAATCGCTCCAGTAGGACGCTTACCTCCTTTCTTAAACTTACTCATGATTAGTAATATGTTGCTCCAGCATCACGTGGCTCCGCTTCAGAAATACGCTGTGGATATAAGGCTCTTACAGCAGTGATTTTCTCAAGCGAAGTCTTGTCTTGCTTGTTTTTTCCATAAACTTCTTCTAACTCACGATAACTGACACCGAATTTTGATAACGCCAATTCATCTCTCAGCTCATTCACAGCCGATTGCAATTCATTTTGTACCTGTAGGTAGGTATTGTAGGTCGTATTGTTGTCGTTCTGCATAGAAATAAGTGCAGATGCAGGGAGCTGTTTGTAATCACCCCCGAGAAGATTGATTGTGGTTAGTTTTTCTTGCCAACTCTTAAGCACTTTTCTGAAAGCATCTTTATTTTTCTCCTCTGCAATGTTTACGATTTGCTCATATTCAGCAATTTTCATTTTCACATCTGCTTTCCTAACCCACTCGCGTTCAGGAAAAGCTGCATTGGTTTTTCCATTTGCACCCGTAATAAAAATGACATCACGGTTCTTGCCTATTTCTTCAGTCCCTATTTGATGAGAAATCACTCCGTCTCCAGTAGCAATAAGGAAGCTCTTCGTTTTATTCTTGAGCTCTTGAATATCCAAAGGTTGCCCTTCTACAAGCAACAGATCTAGGAAATTAACTTTGACGTTAAAGACGTTTTGTTCCTTTGCTTGTGGGACATCAATATCTGGTGGAACAGGGGGAGGCAATTGGCGTTTGATTCCCATATCGGACTCAATCGTCGTTGTTACGAGCCAGAAAATGAGTAGCAAGAACGCGATATCGGCCATTGAGCCTGCGTTTATTTCTTGTAATTCTCGACGTGCCATTTTATATTTCTACTTAAATATACGGCTTACCTCAGCCCAAACAATTGAAGCTACAGCAAGTATACCTAGAAGGTAAACGTAGATCATGCTGCCACCAGCAAATACACTTTCCGACTCAGTAACAGTGATCCCACTAGATTCATAAGCACTCATCACAGTCCCATCAGCAAACGCCAAGTAGCTTAACAAACCGATTAACAAGAAGACTGACATCCCGGCAAGGGTGCCAATCTGAGATTTAAAATCATTGACCAAGTTCATTACAAATGTGTAAATCCCAAATCCCAATGCTGCAACTGCTGTTGCTATTCCCACAGTATAAATAATATAGAACATCCAATCAAGGAATCCGCCATAGTTTGCTTCTCCCTCAACATAGGATTCGTCAGCAACACTACTACTCACGATTATTCCCATGAGAATAACGCCGAGTGCAATAATTGCAATCCTAAGGGTTGATAGGATTAAATTGATTTTATTCTCGTCCATAATCCTTTTTATTTTCCTTGTAGCTTACGCTTGTAAAGAAGATCAACTAAATCCATACTTGCCTCTTCCATGTCAAGAACAATTCCATCAATTTTAGAAAGAATGTAGTTGTAAAAGACTTGAAGAATAATCGCAACGATTAGACCGGAAACTGTTGTAATCAAGGCGATTTTAATACCTCCAGCCACAATAGATGCGTTAATCGTATTCGCTTCAGCGATATCATCAAACGCAGAGATCATACCGATTACAGTACCCATGAATCCTAACATAGGTGCAAGAGCGATAAAGAGTGAGATCCAGCTTAAGCCACGCTCTAATTTAGACATTTCTACAGACCCATAATCTTCAATTGCTTTTGCGACCTCCTCATAGCTTCCTGAAGATCTGTCAAGTCCTTGTCGGAATATGGTGGCAACAGGCCCAGGTGTATTTCTACAAATCTCTTTCGCAGCGTCAACACCTCCCTTTTCAAGACTTTCGTCTATTTCATTCACTAATTTCTTTGTATTTGTTGTCGCCAAATTCAAGTATATGATCCGCTCAATGCTCAACGCAAGTCCGAGAATCAAACAAATTAACACCGATGACATAAAGGCAGCACCACCCTCTATAAAGTATCTCTTTACTGTTTGGTGAAAGCCTAACACTTCTCGTGTCTCTTCAATATCAGCAGCCGATTCGGCAACTTCTGTAGATTCTGGTTCAGCGATCTCAGCGACCACTGTGTCCGAAGACGCGCTATCACCTTCCATCGATACTACTTCTGTGGATACGACCTCAGTAGAGTCCGTTTGATCCTGTAGTGCAAAAACCGCAGCTGGAGTTGCTGCAAACATGACTCCCGCAATTGCGAGAAGTGAAAACAAATTCTTCATCGTCTATATTCTTGTTGAATGTATTTCTTAATTATCTAACAAAATCGCGGAGAGACAGGGATTCGAACCCTGGATACGTTTCCGTAAACACGCTTTCCAAGCGTGCGCGTTCAGCCACTCTGCCACCTCTCCTGATAAACAAGATGGCAAAGATA